>Ga0308172_1000437_pt1 | contig 53802 bp, 64 predicted proteins | sample PhyGR2_FD_202134 | JGI IMG/M metagenome (GOLD analysis project Ga0308172, IMG submission 202134) | Phyllosphere microbial communities from UC Gill Tract Community Farm, Albany, California, United States - DLSLSG.R2 | ecosystem: Host-associated > Plants > Phyllosphere > Unclassified | place: USA... | reverse complement strand
TGGCAGAAGGTTCTGGGCGGCGAGGGTGGCCACGGCGTCATCATCCTTTCGCCGCGCGCTGTCGAGCGTCTGCTGAGCTACGCGCCGGCATGGCCGCTGCCGAAAATCTTCCGCATGGTCTCCGGCGGCAAGCTCATCGAAGGCATCTTCACTGGCGAAACCATCAACACCCCGTCCATGCTCTGCGTTGAGGATTATATCGACGCGCTGCTGTGGGCGAAGAACCTTGGTGGCCTGAAGGCGCTGATTGGCCGTGCTGATGCCAATGCCAAGGTCATCTACGACTTTATCGAGAAGAACGACTGGATCGCCAACCTGGCCGTCAAGCCGGAAACCCGCTCCAACACCTCCGTCTGCCTGAAGATCGTCGATCCCGACGTACAGGCGCTGGATGCTGCTGCGCAGGCGGATTTCGCCAAGGGCATCGTTGCCCTGCTTGAAAAGGAAAATGTCGCCCTCGATATCGGCGCTTACCGTGACGCACCGTCCGGTCTGCGCATCTGGGCCGGCGCAACCATCGAGACGGCCGATATGGAAGCCGTCATGCCCTGGCTCGCCTGGGCCTACCAGACGCAGAAGGCAACACTTTCCAAGGCTGCCGCCTGATTTTGATACCGGCCCTGCGTTGATGCAGGGCCGCCGATTTCCCGCTTTTAAAACTGCACCGTTTTTCAAGGAGCCCCTGAACCATGGCACCTCGCGTACTCGTATCCGACGAACTGTCGGAAACCGCCGTCCAGATTTTCCGTGATCGTGGCGTCGAAGTCGATTTCCAGCCGAAACTCGGCAAGGACAAGGACAAGCTGGCTGAAATCATCGGCAATTACGATGGTCTTGCCATTCGTTCCGCCACGAAGGCGACCGAAAAGCTGATCGAAGCGGCGACCAATCTCAAGGTCATCGGCCGCGCCGGTATCGGCGTCGATAACGTCGATATCCCGGCCGCTTCGCGCCGCGGTATCATCGTCATGAACACGCCGTTCGGCAACTCTATCACCACTGCCGAACATGCGATTGCGCTGATGTTCGCGGTCGCGCGTCAGCTTCCGGCTGCCGATAGCTCCACGCAGGCGGGTAAGTGGGAAAAGTCGAAATTCATGGGTGTCGAAATCACCGGCAAGACGCTCGGCGTCATCGGTGCCGGCAACATCGGCTCCATCGTCTGCTCGCGCGCACTTGGCCTGAAGATGCACGTTCTGGCCTACGATCCCTTCCTGTCGCCGGAGCGCGCGCAGGAAATGGGCGTGACGAAGGTTGAGCTGGACGAGCTGTTGGCGCAGGCCGATTTCATCACCCTGCATGTGCCGATGACCGACAAGACACGCGGCATCCTCAATGCCGAAAACCTTGCCAAAACCAAGAAGGGCGTACGTATCGTCAATTGCGCCCGTGGCGGTCTGGTGGATGAGGCGGCTCTTGCCGACGCCATCAAGTCCGGCCATGTCGCCGGTGCAGGCTTTGACGTTTTCGAAGTCGAGCCCGCCACCGAAAGCCCGCTTTTTGGTCTTCCCAATGTCGTCTGCACGCCGCATCTCGGCGCTTCGACCACGGAAGCACAGGAAAACGTTGCACTTCAGGTTGCCGAGCAGATGTCCGATTATCTGGTCAAGGGTGCCGTCTCCAACGCCATCAACATGCCATCGATCACGGCGGAAGAAGCACCGCGCCTGAAGCCCTTCATCCGTCTGGCGGATGTTCTCGGCTCCTTCGTCGGTCAGGTGCAGGAAAGCGCCACCAAGGAAATCGAAATCCTTTATGATGGCGCAACCGCCAACATGAACACCAAGGCGCTGACCAGCGCGTTGCTGGCGGGCCTTATCCGCAGCCAGGTTGCGGATGTGAACATGGTTTCCGCGCCTGTTATGATCAAGGAAAAGGGCGTTATCCTGTCCGAGGTCAAGCGTGACAAGACCGGCGTTTACGACGGTTACATCAAGTTGACGGTCAAGACTGAAAACCAAGTTCGCTCGGTTGCTGGTACGGTGTTCTCGGATGGCAAGCCGCGCTTCATCCAGATCAAGAACATCAACATGGATGCGGATGTTGGATCGCACATGATCTACATCACCAACACCGACGTTCCCGGCATGATCGGCTTCATGGGCACCACGCTTGGTGAGGCTGGCGTCAACATTGCCAACTTCCAGCTCGGTCGTGAAAAGGAAGGCGGCGACGCCATCGCGCTTCTTTATGTCGATGGTCCGGTTTCCGAAGACGTGCTGGACAAGCTGCGCGCCAACCCGGCAATCCGCCAGGTCAGGCCGCTGACATTCAACATCGACTGATACCTATCGTTCCTCCCAAGGGGACAATAAGGGCCGGTGCAGGGGAAACCCTGTGCCGGTTTTTTTGTTTCTGAACCGCCGGTTTCACCGAAACGTGTGCGTGTTTCTCTCTTTGGTTGCATATCACGAAAAATTTAAGGCGGGCATACTAAAAATGATGATCATGAGTTGCTATATCGCGTGCTGATATGCCGCTCATGGGAGGGTGGCCAACAGGAGATAGTGATGTTTGCTGCCTTTCGGCGCTTCAAAGGTTTGTTCGCAGTCGCCGCGCTTGGTATCGCGGTATCTTTCGTAGCCGTCGATATGGCGGAAGCACGCCGTGCGAGCGGCGGTTTCGGTAGCCGCGGCACAAGGACGTTTTCCGCGCCGCCGTCGACCAGCACCGCCCCCGGCCAGACCGCGCCTATCAACCGCAGCATGACTCCTAACACCCAGCAAAACCAGGCGACGCCCGGTGCTGCACAGCCGGCGCGTCCCGGTGCGCAGGCACCGCAGCAGAGCCGTGGCCTGTTTGGCGGCATGATGGGTGGCTTGATGGGCGGACTGCTGATGGGTGGCCTGTTCGGCATGCTCATGGGCGGCGGTTTCGGCGGCATGGCCGGTTTCTTCGGTATGTTGCTGCAGGTGGCGCTGATTGGCCTTCTGGTCATGTTCGCCATGCGCTTCTTCGCATCGCGCCGTCAGGGCCAGCCGGCTTTTGGTGGCGCAGGCGGATCGCAGCGCACGGATCATTCCGGCTCCTCCTTTAATGGCGGCCCGCAGGCAGGTCCTTCCGCATCGTCATTCAAGATTCCGAAGATCGGTGCGCTTGCCGGTGCTGCGGGCGGCGCAGCCGCGGCCACTGCCGCAACCGCAAAGCCGGTGGCACATGCCAATGCAATGTCCGAAGGTGACGAAATTGGCATTACCCAGAGCGATCTCGAAGTCTTCCAGAAAATGCTGCAGGATGTTCAGGCTGCCTATGGGGCAGAAGATTACGGTACGTTGCGCAAGCTGACGACGCCGGAAGCCATGTCCTATCTTGCTGAGGAACTGAGCGACAACGCGACGAGCGGCGTGAAAAACGACGTGCGCGACGTAACGCTGCTGCAGGGCGACGTTGCCGAAGCCTGGCACGAAGAGGGCCAGGACTATGCAACGGTAGCCATGCGCTACTCTGCCATCGACATTATGCGCGACCGCACCTCCGGCAAGGTGATCGAAGGGGACGAGCAGCATCCGTCCGAAGCGGTGGAAATGTGGACCTTCGTGCGCCGTGGCGGTAACGACAACTGGCAGGTCGCCGCCATTCAGGCCGCTGCCTGAGACGACGCGTAGTCTTGTCTGAATGAAACAGCCCGGAGGTTTTACCAACCTCCGGGCTTCCGCGTGCCGCGATGCGTGATGCCGCGACATTGTCTTTCGTCGATAATTCAGTGATCGCGGTGGCAGATCACAACTCTCCAAAAAAATGTCTGATAAATCTAACGGGTGATATCTGTATCGTCCCGCGAGTGGCTGTCCGCGTTTTCCCTGCCATGCAGGGGTTTGCGCCCTCTTCGTCGAGGTGTGGCGCTGACGCATAGCTCTTTTGCTCCACGGAATTGCCGTTTTTCATTCATCCGGTGTTCAGTCCGCGCATCCTAACCAGCATGCGTACACGTCAATGTTACTTTTCGCGCCGGTTCTAAACCGCTTTGGGAAGGGAACCACAGGCGCAAAACAGCGTTGACAATCCAATTCCCGGCCCGCCTCCCGCAAGCCGGGCTGGGTGGCCGGGCAATGCACGGCCCGCGAGAACGGAGAGCTATCGAGATGAAACGCTTTGACCTGATCGACGGGATGCGTGGTTACTTCCTCGTCTTCATGCTGATCAACCATCTGGTGTTTGCAGGCGGTTTCTGGCTGGTGGAAATCAATCACCGCCAGTTTGCCTTCGTGGAAGACGCGCAGGGCTTCGTCTTTCTGTCCGGTCTGCTGATCGGCATGGTCTATGCCCGCAAGATGATGAAATATGGCTATGATGCCGGCAAACAGATGATCTGGAACCGAGCGATGGAGCTCTATCGCTATGCGATGGGTCTCGTCATCGCCGTGCTGTTCTTCCGCATGGTCATCCCGCATGCGCCGTACATCTGGTACAACTGGCTGGGCATGACGTCGTTCGACGATCCGCTGCGTCTGGCGGCGATTGCCACATTCCTCTTCCAGCCGACATTCATGGATATTCTGCCGCAGTACATTGTTTACATGCTGTTCGCACCCGTCCTCGTTAAACTCTGCCTCGACGGCAAATGGGCTTATGTCATGGCAGGCTCGCTGCTGGTCTGGATGGCCGGCCAGCTCGGTCTTCAGCAGATCGTGACGACGCCGCTCAATGAACTCGTCAAGGGTGCCGACGAGCAGGGTATCCGTGTCAGCTTCAACCTTCTCGGTTGGCAGCTTGTGTTCTACTCGGCGCTGGTGCTGGGCGCGATGACGGCGCAGAACCGCATTCCGTGGAAGGCGATCTTCTCACCGCAACAGACATGGCTTCCGAAGGCGGCACTTCTCATCTGCCTGTTTTTCATGCCGCTTCGTATTGCAACCGCCTGGGGCCTGATGCCGGAATTCGTGATGGGCAAGTTCTCCACGATGGAGATCCGTGCCGATTTCGGCCCGGTCTACCTCATCAATTTCCTTGCTGTTGGTGTGGGTCTCACTTGGCTGGTGATCGCCGGTCCGAAGCATCACCGCCCGATCGTCCGCTCGATTGCGCAGGGCGTGATCTGGGTGCTCTCGCTGAAATTCCTGCAGCTGCTCGGCCGCCATTCGCTTCAGGTCTATGTCTGGCACGTGGCTATCGTCTATGGCGTCTATTATCTGGATGGCCGTATGGCCGAACTGTCGCAGGTCAGCAAGACGCTGATCGCCCTTACCGCAATAGGCTTGCTGGCTTTGCCGGCCCTGTGGAGGGAGCGCGACAAGTGGATTGGCAGCAGCGGCCAGAAGACGGCGGGCGCTTAACAACCGGTCACCACCTCACTCTGATGGCTTTACGGGGCGGTTTTCCGCCCCGTACTTGCGTGCGCGGCCATTCCTTTCTATATGCAGCCCTTAAATCCGCATGATGGCGAGGCAGGACAGTCTTTTTCGACTAAGGCTTCCCGCAGCGGATGACCGACAGGCGGCGGGGCCTTTACCCCCGTTATGACTGACGATGGGAAAAAACGTGAATACGCTCGATTTTGACAAGAGGCCGGAAGACACCCGGATCGTTGTCGCCATGTCCGGTGGCGTCGATTCTTCGGTTGTGGCCGGTATCCTCAAGCGCGAGGGCTATGACGTCCTCGGCATAACTCTCCAGCTTTACGACCACGGTGCGGCTGTGCACCGCGCCGGCTCCTGCTGTGCGGGACAGGACATTGACGATGCGCGCAGGGTCTGCGAAACGCTCGGCATTCCCCACTATGTGCTGGATTATGAAGCGCGGTTCCGCGAGACCGTCATCAATCCCTTTGCCGAAGCCTATGCGATGGGTGAAACGCCGATCCCCTGCGTTGCCTGCAACCAGACGGTAAAATTCGCCGATCTGCTCGCCACTGCTCAGGAGCTCGGCGCAGATGCGCTGGCGACCGGCCACTACATCCGCTCGCGTCCCAATCCCGTTGCCGGCCAACCAGGGCGCCGCGCGCTCTATCGCCCAATCGATAGCGATCGTGACCAGAGCTGGTTCCTGTTTGCAACGACGCAGGAGCAGATCGACTATCTGCGGTTTCCGCTCGGCGGTCTCTCCAAGGCCGAAACACGCGCGCTGGCGGAAGACATGGGTCTCGTCGTCGCCAAGAAGGCCGACAGTCAGGACATCTGTTTCGTACCTCAGGGCAAATATACCGATATCATCAACAAGCTGAAGCCAAATGCGGCGTTGGCGGGCGATATCGTCCATCTGGACGGGCGCGTACTCGGCCGCCATGACGGTATCGTGCATTATACCATCGGGCAGCGCCGGGGTATTGGTGTCGCGACTGGAGAGCCGCTGTACGTCGTGCATCTCGATGCGCGTGGCCGCAGGGTCATCGTCGGTCCGCGGGAGGCGCTGGAGACCCGCCGTGTCTATCTGCGAGACATGAACTGGCTTGGCGATGGCGCGCTCGCGGACGAGGCCGGGCAGGGCTTTACCTGCTTCGCCAAGGTGCGCTCCACCCGCCCGCCAACCGAAGCGATGTTGCATGCCGATGAAAACGGCATCTACGTGGATTTGATGACCGGCGAGGCGGGTGTCGCTCCCGGTCAGGCCTGCGTGCTCTATTCTGCACCGGGCGCGGATGCCCGCGTTTACGGTGGTGGTTTCATCGAACGTTCGGAACGCTCGGTGGACGCCGAGGCTTCGCTGAAGGCGCTTTTGGAAAAGCCGGTTGCTGCCTGAAACAATTCGGTTTTCACCGCCGTGTGGAAAGCGAATTTTTTGCGCGTCATGCGCTTGACACTTTGGGGAGCGGCACCTTATAAGCCGCTCATCCTGATGGAGCGGACGGTCACATGGCTGTCACGTTTTCCCTGTGGCGGGGTAGCTCAGGTGGTTAGAGCAGCGGAATCATAATCCGCGTGTCGGGGGTTCAAGTCCCTCTCCCGCTACCATTCATCTTCAATGAGAAAAGCAAAGTTTGCGTCTTCTTCTGGACGTGCGTTGTACCCTGTAGCGCGAAATCGGAATTTTGACACGAGAAATCGGAATTTACGAGAATTCCGAAATCCCTGTCAAAAGCTCTCAAGCGCCTTTCAAGTGCCTTTTGAGTTCGCCACTAGGCGCTCACCACCCCACCCGTCTCTCGCCCTAAATGCCGGTGAAAACGCATCTTACACCTGATGGTCAGTTGGTTGACAACTCACCCGCGAAAATGGTCTTTGTTTCCAAGCTTTCTCGCAACCTGCCAGGATGTAATTTGGAGCACGGATGACGTTACTTTCAAGATTTTTCCAAAGGCTGCTTCCGCGTCGCGTCCCCGAGACGGACGACGTTTGGTCGGCAGATTTTCGCTCCGCCGTTCCTCAACGGTACTCGGATAATATTCACCGATATAAGGACCTCCAAGGCACGCTGCGCCCTAAGGATGTAGCTCGTGGCTTCATTCATAATGAAGAAGCCAACAAGGGTGACATGACCCGTTTCTTCACGTTTTTCCTCATCTACGATCAATTGAGGAAAGAGAACATCGCCGGTGATTTTGCTGAACTCGGGGTTTACAAGGGGAACACCGCCAACATTTTGGCAAGGTTCGCTCGCGATCTCGGACGCACCACGTATTTATTTGATACCTTCGAAGGGTTTGACCCGAAGGACATCAAGGGAATTGATGGGGCAATTCCTCTGCAATTTTCCGACACCAGCCTCGAAGCGGTGCAAGACTTCGTCGGAAAAGAGAACACGGTCTATGTGAAAGGTTATTTTCCAGAGTCCACCTCGCAGGTCCCAGATGACCTAAAGTTCGGCTTGGTGCATCTCGACTGCGACCTTTATAGCCCGATGATGAGCGCGCTGGAGTATTTCTATCCAAGAATGGTAGAGGGCGGCTTCATCATCATCCATGACTATTCGAGCCTGCATTGGGACGGAGCGGAGAATGCGGCCGATGAGTTCTTCTCCGATAAGCCCGAGTGCCTTATTCCTCTCCCTGACAGCGGAGGCAGCGCCATCATTCGAAAGGCTAGGACCCCCAGCAAATTCGACAACTGGAGAACCAGGCGTCTGCACGATTCGTCTGTGGGTGAATGGGTTCAGCCAAGGGGCCTTAAGACCTACCTGAAAGATGGATGGCATGCAGTCGAAGATTGGGGTGTGTGGGGCGCTGGAAAAAGCCACACGATGAACTTGATAATTCCTTTCCGTCCGGTTTCGGATATCAGGGTAATCTTTGAAGTGGACGCTCTTCTCCTCGGCAAGCAGGCATCTCAGATGGTTGCTGTATTTATCGATGGAGCAGAGGCAACAAAGTGGACGTTTACGCCAGAAGCCAGCAGAGGCGAACGTGAGGTTCTAATCCCGCTGGCTTCCCTTCAGAGCGCCAGTGATGGGTCTGCACCAGCGGAGCTTCTTCTTGAATTCCGACCGGACGTGTTCGAACGTCCGAACGTGCTCGATCCCCTCAACGCTGACACCCGACAACTCGGGCTGGCTCTTCACAAATTCAAGATTGAGCCTGTCCTTCAGCCCTAGTCAGTCACAAGAAACCCGACGGGCTAGGATGCCAATCTTTGGCCCGTCGCTTGTGTGCTTCGGCACCCCGGCCACCCGGTCTTGTCCGGATCGATGTTCGCAAATCCTACGGCCTGACGAGACCTAGGCGAGGCACAAGTCCCTCAATGATCACACACCGCTGAAGCCATGCGACATCAGCGGTGGGCGGTGCCGAAGCGCCGAATGCCGGCACAAACTTGTAGCTTGAATTGGCATCGGTATTGCCCGCATCGCAGGGTATGCCGCCATAGATGATCGGCATCCATCCGCCTGCACCTGACAGCGCTCCCCACATTAAGGCACCGCCAGAATAGGTGCGCAAACCATTGTTCGCCCGCGTGACGAAGCTGGTAAATGGAACACGCTGTAAGGGGTTGGCCTTGGCGAGCATAATGGCTGTGACCGTTTTCCCGGACATCGAGGCACGCTCCGTCGCATCGAACGAATTCGATATGGACGAAAAATGCCCGTTGGCGTCTGCCGGCTTGACCTTGGCCGAGTACGCCGCACCTGCGCCAGGATGAATATTTGCCGGGTCGGTATCCTTGGCTGCCGAACCAGCCGACACAGCAGAAAAGTTGACCGGAAGCGCGCCAGACCAGTTCGAAAGATCGCCGTTCACGAACAGATTCGTGCCGATCGGCAGCTCCATCCAGCTGACGGTTGAAAACGCCGCCTTCTTTGCTTTCCTGAAGGACGCCATAAGCGCGCCGGCAGCGAGACGCGCGCCCTCATCGTTACCCTGGGTGTCGGACGGATGATAAACCGGGAAAACATCGTTCGTCCGATAGAGGACCGGGGCTTTGCCCGCGTCGATATAGAGCTTGTGGGTATCGACAAGGGTGAGGCTCGGGAAAACCGATGCCACGCCGAGGATGGCGTTATAGACCTTGTCGTAACCGGCGTTGTCGCGCCACGGGTTTTGGGTCGTGATGACCTGCGGCACATCTTTCCATTGCCAACTGATCAAGCCAATGACCGACCAGAACAGCCCGCGCCCGATAGCCAGATCATTCCCCGGCGTCTCGAATGATGACATGTTGTGGCCGTGATGGGTGATAGCCACATCGGGTTTCGGGATGGCGTCAATTGCGGTCGGCTTGCGGGATGCCTCAAACATACAGCCGGCAACTTGACCAGGAAGAGCAGCCAGCCAGAAGTCAATCGTCTGAGACGTTCCATTGCGGATGACAACCGGCGCGGCATAGTCCTTGGGACCATTGGCAGAGGAGCCGCCCCATTCAGCCCAGCGGTGCATGATGACGGTGGCGTTGTAGAGGTCACCGAGGGCGACGGCGAATTTGTAGTACGGCCCGTATTCGGAATAGCCGGTACTATCGGTGTTGGCGAAAATATTGACGTTCTGTCCGGCTCCAAGCTTGGTCTTCAGCGGGCCGAAGGCCGAGCTTGCCTCTTTGACGAAGAAAACGTCTGCCTCACTCGCTGACAGCGCCAGCGGACCATTCTGCGGCAGGACAAGAGGCAGGTTCGCAAACTGCATCAGGTGTTGTCCCATACGTTGAGCGTCTGTCCGCCGATGTTGTTGCGCGCGACCAGGCGCAAACTTGGCAGCTTGGCGACGCGCACGATGGGCATGGAGGTGCGGTGCAGTGTTGCGACTGTCACCCACGAAGCATCGGCAAAGACGCGCGCCTGTACGTCTACTGTCGTCTGGTCACTTGTCGCGCCCAGCTGAAGGTAGGTTTCGTCGGTGGGCGTCCAGGCTGCACCTTCGAAGTTGTCGGCGATAGTTGTGAGCCTGTTCATGCGTTGCCTCCTTTGGGCCAGACGATGGATGTGACGGCCTCGGTCGTTGTGGCGGTCAAAACGCTCACGGTCAGTTCACCGAGCAGCGTCTGGCACCTGACGACATGCGCCTTGCCGTCGCGGCCGGCTTGCTGGATTTGAACTGCGTCGTGCATCTTCCAGCTCCATTCCCCTTCACTGTCGCAAACCCAGAATGGCGTCTGCCAGTCCGCAGGCAGGTTCGGCATCAGGCTATCTGTTACGGACCCCATGAGATTGATTTGCGCCTTGATGTCGCTCGGATAAGTGTGGATGGCTCCAAGCGCGCTGGATTTGAAACCGCCTGTAATCGTGGCTTCGCAAGCGGCTCTCAGAGCTTCGATGTGAGCGGCTTTAACGGCGTCAAGCGACGGTGCCTGCGCGACAGGCGCTTCGAACTCATCACCGGTGAATAGCCAGCCGGGCAGCACCTGCTGGCCACATTCCTTTATCGTAGAGGCAATATCCGGATGAAAGGCGTCAGATGGCGCAATGGCGTCATCTAGTTCGATGATTTCAACGACGACGTTGTCGGCGATGCGAGCATATGTCTTCATTTCGTTTCTCCTTACCACCGCACGATGACGAGGCCGTCTGCGCCGAGTGCGCCGAATGCCTGGGTATTGCCCCACGCGCCACCGCCGCCTGTTCCCGGCGCGGCCCCGTTGCCGAGGCCACCGTCACCCGACATGCCGCCGCCTCCGAACGCCGAAGCCCCGCCTTGGCCGCCTTGGATATTGGCCGAGCCTTGATTGCCATCACCGCCTGGGCCACCTTGAATGTTGAGATCACCGCCAACGCCGACACCGCCAGCGCCGCCGGCGCAACTGCCCGTCTGGCCGCGCCCGCCGCCGCCGCCAGTCGCCGACACCTGCGAACCGAAAGAAGTGGTGCCGCCGGTGCCGCCAATCGTGTCACCTCTTGCCCCACCCACGCCAATGGTCACGGCAAAAGAAGCACCAGGCGTGGTGGAAATGTACTTTTCTGCGTAGCCGCCAGCACCGCCACCGCCACCCGACAAGGCATAGGCAGCGCCGCCTCGGCCACCGCCGCCGCCGCCACCCACGACGCGCACAAACAGCTTCGTTACGCCGGCCGGGACTACGAACGTGCCATTTGCGCTGAACACCTGTTGCTGACCGATGGAAGCAAGCTGCACTTGCGACAGCGACGGGCCGACGAGAACCCATGCAGTGCCCGAATAAATCAACATGACCGGAACACCTGCGGGAAGATCACCCGCCGCCAAGGCCCCTCCGTTTATGGACGTGATAGAGCGAACGCCCTTTGCATTGAGGTTAAGGGTCGCGGCACCCGTATTCGTCGTGGCAATCCGGATTACGACCACCATGCCAGCGGTCAATGCTGCCGGCACAGGCGCAAGGGCCGCCGTCAGGGCATTTGCGCTACCGCCTGCCACGGCATAGCCCCACTCATTATATTGTGTGGAAACGGTCAACGCATCGGTCCGCTCCTTCAGGCGCAAAGGTGTAACGGCGCGAGTTGCATCGGTGCCCGCCGCGACTTCAGCGGAGGTAGCAAGCTCGATAATCCCGAGAACGGTTTCGGTCGCGACCCGCGATATGTCCACTTTATTCGCAAGCGCGGTGGTCACCGTTGATGCGAAGTTTGCATCGTTTCCAAGTGCTTCAGCCAGCTCGTAAAGCGTGTCGAGCGCGGCAGGGGAGCCATTGATCACATTTGCAATCGCGGCGGTGACCGCCGCAGTCAAACCGGCCGGCGTGACTGCGCGAGTGGTGTCCGTGCCGGTTGTCGCCTCCGCAACCGTCGCCAGCTCCACCACGCCAGTGCGGGTTTCCGTTGCGGTGCGGGCCGCCAGTCCGGCCGGCGTTACCGCCCGCGTCGCATCTGTTCCGGTCTGCACCTCGGCACTGGTTGCCAACTCGACCATACCTTGCCGGGTGTCCGTCGCCGAAAGTTGTGTGTAAGCTCCGGCCAGACGCATAAACACCCGTCCGTCCGGCAAGCTGAAGGCGTGACCATCGGGAGGCGTCACATATGACCACGAGGAACCGGACCATTGAGCAATGTTCCCGATGTTTGCAGCCCATAACCCGGTCGCGCCCGTTGGAATAAGGTATGTGTCACCCACTGTCGGGGAGGCTGGCGGGCTTGTCTGGGTCATGGAATTGATAACAAGCCAGCGACGGCGGCGATCGGGAGCAAGCCCAAGAACTTGCAATGCCTGCCAGAACTGCGTCCAATCGCCCTCGCTCGGCACGATACCCGCCTCAGTAATGACACGCAGGATTTCCTCCTGGATCATGTTGAGGAACAGGGCCGTGACTTCGGTTCCCGGTGTCCCGGCGACAAGGTTTTCGTCGCGGAAGCCACGGCGGCCGCCGCCAATATCGGTAGTGTCAGCGCCATTGATGCGATCCATCAGGCTTCTCCGTACTTAAAGACAAGTTGAGTGTGGGCGGGCTTGTAGCGGCGCAAAACGCATTCGATGGCCGAGATCTCGAACGAGCCGAGCCTATGGTGGGCGCGGCTGGTGCCTGTCCGGAAATTGGTAACAGTGATGAGGCCCGGAACATTGACGCGCCAGACGAACTGGCAACCTTCTGGCCGCAAACGTTGCCCTGCGCGCAGAACGCCTGCCCGCGATGGCCAGAATTCCTCGATCGTAATCGTCACGCCAAGGGCAGCAGCCACGGAGACAAAATAAGGGATCGACTGGCCACCGCGCGCCGTCCAGCGCTGAAAGGCAAGCTGGCGGCGCTGTTGCGAGGTCAACCCGTCATTGTCGCGGCCGCAAGGATCAGGACCAAGGCAACGCTCGAAATCGGACAGCAGCTTGTCCGCCAGACGGGGGTCTGTTTCGTTCATCATTGCTTCGGCCGCGCTCTCGGCGTCGGCGATGGCCCCGGCGATCGCGCCGAGGATCACACCGAGAACGCCGTCGCGATACCGCAACGCCCAGCCGGTCGGCAGCTTTGAGAAGAGGCTTTGAAGGACGGTTGAAGGAGGTCTTGCCACGCTTTTAAGCCCCCTAAACCACAAAATTGATCACGGTCGAGACCGGGCACTGTTTTGCGCCGAGCTGGTAACGGGCGGCAGGAATGGTGAGGTCGTGCGAATATTCGCCATCAGCGGCCGAGATCGCCTCGGAGATACGTGACGGCTCGATCGTTGCGCCAATAGGGCTGGTGTTGCCTGTATCGTCTTCATCACCGATCGTGGCAATGAAGCGATCGAAAGCGGCTTGCACGGCTGCCCTGGTCAAAGCGCCATCGGGACGAAGACGGACGCTGACCGGCAGGTTTACCAGTTCCGCTGCAACCGGAATGACGCGGGCAGTGACTGGACGAACACCAGTCTGGCCACCCTGTGCACCGATGTAGCTGCCGATTGCGGAAAGCTCCAGTTCAGTCGGGATACGCGGCGTTCCGTCATCGTTCTTCAGGGCAATGATGAGACCGACAGAGCCACGCCCTATCCAGTCCTCAACGACCTTGACTGCATAGACGTTGGCGACGTTGCCGACCCACGCCCTGTAGTCAGGAGCTGATCCACCCATCGGAGGCTCGCGAATGCGCTGAAGATAACGCACCTGCACTTCTTCCGGCGTTTCGTCGTCAGCACCACCGGCGAAGGCGGTCGCAACGGTTATCTTTGAAATCGCGGGATAGGCCGCAACCGTGGAAAGCTGCACACCGCTTTCGAGGTTTCCACCACTACCAGGCGTCACGGCCTCGGCCGAAACCACGGCAATTCCGTTTGCGGCGATGGTTCCGCCCGCAGTGGTGATGTAGGTGCTGGATGCCGTCGAGGCGAGCACGACACCGGAAGCGAGAACCGTTCCGGCCGCTCCCTCGATCGTTACCGAGCCGACTGCCTTTTTGGCTGCACGCGGCTCGACACCCCATATCGAGGCATGCCGCAGGATCATCGCCTCGTCATCGGCGCTGTCCGGCATCCACTGCCGTGCCCACCAGGCGACATGATCATGGGTTTCGCGCACCTCGGGAGCCACCGCGCTCCAGATCACGGCGAACATGCCGCGTGCTGACCGAACGGCGCGGGAAACCGCCTTCACGTCTGCATCCGGACGAATGGAAAGAATGCCGACCTCGGCCGCCGCGGCAATGCGGGCGAAGATCGTTTTGGCGGAAGGGACAGGCCAAACCATCACGCCACCTTCCGCGTCAATTCGAGCGAAACATCCTCGACCAGGACACGATAGGCGAGCACGCCGGCGCGCAGCCACCAGACCTCGATTTCTGCTGGCGTGCCGGTTTCCGCTCCCGCCCAGGCAAGACCCTCGGCAAGATAATATTCGCCTAGCTGGCGGGTAATCTCCGTCTCTTTGGCGCGTTCCAGCAGCCACATCTTGCATCCCGACATGTCGCCGGCAGCATTGAGGCCGTCGAGCAAAGCGCCACGGCGTTCGGAAAAAGACACAGGGGCCAGAAACTGCGATCGGCCGTCCGGTAAATCATCGTCCGGAGAGGCGCGGCGATCGACGCCGACAGACAGAAGGATCGGCGTCACTGGCGTTTCGTCCAGGACGAGGTTGAATTCTTCATCGAGCGCCAGATCGCAGCCGCGCCGCGTGGCGTCATAGGTCAGGGCAAGGTCGAGAAATCCAGTCATGGCGCGAAATTATCGCGCGCGCGCGAGCCTGATCAGGCCCGCCGTGGCGGGCGGTCAGCCGCCTACAGGCACATTAGTAATACCGCCGCCTGGTACAACACCCGTGTGCTTGTGCGTTTTGTCGATCACCACGCCGTCGTGTCTGATGCTACCGCCATTGACGTTAAGCCCTGTTGCATCAATCGTCATAGTCACCCCACCCACCTTGAAGGTGATGGACGATGCGGCCTGCACCTCGATACCGCCACCGGCCCGGATGATGATGCGATCGCCGAACTTGTTCGACAGGCCGACATCGCCCTTGCCGAGACCGCCCATGCGCTGCGACGGATTGGCGAGTGGCAGGATGACCATATCTCCTTCGTCGCCGCCGATCGCCAGCGCCACTCCGACTGCGCCGTCATCGTCAGGAACCGACAAAAAGCCATAAGGCTGCATGATTTCGAGATCGTCGCGCCAGACGCCTTCCGCCACCTCGGCCGAGGCCGTTTGCATCTGGCCGTCGTCCTTGATGTCTTTTACGGTGACGCGGCGGATGAGACCACGCATCTTGTTGACGATCTCGCTCATAGTTCCTCCGCCTTGCCGTCAAGAACGCCGGCGCTCTTTTTCGCGGCGTTGCCCTTTCCGGCCTTGTCCGTCCGACGCTTGCCGACAGGTTCCTTGTCAAAAGCCTCGGCCGAGCAGACGGAGATATCCGTGGTGATTTCATCAGCTTCGCTATAGCGGACAGCCGAGATCAGCAGATCGCGCTCGATGCCGTGAAAGGCATCGGAAACGGCGACGATCTGGTTGACCGTCCAGAGTTGCCCGTTCGCCTCGTGGCCCTTGACGGTATAGGTCTTTTGGTTGCCCTCGGCTCGTGAGGTCCGGTTGCGCCAGTCGGCCTCGTCCTGGGCACTGGCTGCGCCTGCCTTGCTGCGGGCGAGGTGAACAACCGGACGATAACGCCTGATCTCGTCATCATCGGCCCTGCCGGTCGCGACCGTTCCCTTGCGCTCACGCTCACGGGCCGAACCATCTCCATCGTTGCGCCCGTCTGTGCCGATCGGCTCGGCCGTCGCATCGAGGACGGCAGCGCCTCGGGATTTTCCGGATCGTTCGGACTGGCCGCGCACCACGGTCTTGCTGAAGCGGTTTGCCGTGCTTTCGTTCGCGCGGATCCCGGTCACATTACCCGGAAGATTAATCCCATCGGGCGCGCGGGTCTTGCCTGTTCGGGTGATAACGATGTTGCCGACACCATCCGAAAGGATCAAAGCGCTGCGTTGCCGCGCGCCTTTTTCGATTGCGGAAAACGCGGTCTCGCCAAGGTCGATCGAGTACCGGTCGAACACCTCGCCGGTGTCCACTTCTGTGCGGACCTTCAGGCCGAACGGCTCGGCAATCTTGGAGGCTGCTGCTTCCAGCTTGACGCCCTTCAGCTCGGCCGGACCTTCCGCCAGTGCCGAGCAGTCGATCAGATCACCGGTCTTGTCCCGGCCGGAGATCGTCACCACCGCATTTCCGTCCCTCATATCCCAGTCAAGCTCTTCGACATGACCGAGCAGGACCGTGCGCTTTCCGATCATGATCTTCGCCTGCATCTGGGCATGAAGGCGTGGCAGCTTCGGCATTGAGGCGAAAGGCAACGTTGCGCCGGACGCTTCACCATCGCGAAACGTGAAGCTGAAGCTGCCGGAAAAGTCCTTCAGGTCACGAGTGACTTCGCCGGATGTCCACTGATCGTAGGCAGTACCGTCGAGAAATAGCTTGATGCTTTTGGCCATCAACTGCGCTCCAGAAACTCGATATCGCCTGCCGCCAACCGGGCCGGATGCGGTGGATCATTGCGCGCGACGATGTCAGCATAGACGGCTTCGAGCAGCGCCGGCGTATCGCCGGAAAGATGCTGCGCGACTAGCCAAGCGTCTGCATCACGATCGACAGACAGACGGCGGACGGCAGGAAGGCGGCCGATGACCTCGTTGAGATCGGAAACGATCGCGGCCGTCAGCGATCGTGCAGCCGAAGAGAGCGCCGAACTTGCGGCTTGCATCGTATCAGGCGATTGCCGTTCGACCTGGTCAACGAGAGATGCAAGCGCCGTGGTCATGGCAGCGCGGTAACGGAGAGCTTCCTGCCGTGACACAAAATCGGCATAGGAGGATTGCTCGGCCGTCGCAGCGATAAACTGACCGGCCGCTCCGGCCAGCAATAGCGCATCGATCGCGGAAGGTGCCTCGGCCGCTTCCTTCAGCAGACCCGACGCAATGGAAAGGCCTGCGCTCATTAGTGCCTGGGCGCTTGGCGTCGAGCTGGAGACCGTCGTCGCTGGAGCGACGGCCGGAACCTCGATCGTCTGCGCAACAATCGTCGCGGCCGAACTCGCCCAGGCATCAAACATCACGGGCGACGACGGCGATGATGCTGCCAGTGCCGAACGTATCTGGCTGACGGCAGAGCGTGCGTCCGGACGCGCCGTGATCGTATCAACCACCGAATGCGCAATGCGGCTGCTGCGGATTGTTGCAGCGGTTCTGGCGCTGGAAATGACTGTCACCCCAATCGAGGCGGCAAGTGAGGTCAATGTTGCGACAAACCCGGACAGCGCGGGGGACAGCAGACCACCGGCAAACCCTGCAAACGAAAACGTCAGGGCGCGCTTGAACCGAGCTGATATCCTAAGGACGCGCAGTTCACGTTCCGAAAACCGGATTTGCGCCGGTTCTTCCATGATGACCTGCATCGGGCCAAGCCATGGATGGATGAGCAGTGCCGGGCCGGGCGTTTCGAAAGCTTTGGCGAGCAGCTTTGCATGTGCGCGATAGTCATCGCCGACGTAAAGCGCCTCGATGCTGATACCGGAAGGCCCGACGCCGAAATCGTCGTAGGCGGCGGGATCAACACCGGGGAACAGATATTCGAGAACCCGCCGTCCATGGTCGCTCGACACATCGATGATAGAAATCGGAATGCCGCGATAAACTCCCGGCAACAATCCTTCAGCGGAACTGAGACTGTCCAGACGCATCAGGGCCTCCCGACAGCGCGGCCGGTGTTAACGTTCGGCGACGGGGACGTGACAGTCGTTGTCTGACCGACAACCTTGCCGGGGCCTTCGACAACAACCTTCGCTTCGGTGCTGACGTTGAGCTGTTGCGGGGCGGTAGGCGCGGTCGGTGATGCCTGCGCCGGCAGGACACCATTCTGGTTGGCAGGCGGCATGCTGTTGCGGCCGATCGTGGTCATGTTTCTCTGGCCGGAAACGCCGAGGGCGTTCGAAACACTTTCGATGCTGAGGGCGGCCTTCACGCGCTCCAGTGCTGTGGCAACACTGTTCCAAGCCTCGGCTATGCCGTCCGGCATCAGTGCGCTCCAATTGATACCGCGATTGACGGCCTCGACCAGGGATGCAATCCCTTTCACCACCCATTCGATTGCCCCAGCGACATCCTCAAGGATCTTAAATGCCGCTAAAACCGTCTGGCCGCCAAGGTCTCCAAGGAATTTCATAACACCGGTAAACATGCCGGACATCTTGCCGCCTTCGCCCAGACCGACGAGTTCCCGGATGGCAACTCCAAGCCGCATGAAGCCGGTCGCGATGCCCGCGATCGATCTGACTGCGCCACCTGCCGCCTTGCCGATCGGCTCCAGCCAAGGCCCAAATCCGGCACCAAATTCCTTCATGCCCCGCCACGCTCTGGCAATGCCGCTCAACGCGACATCGAGGCCACGGAAGCCGGCGAGCTTGGCATCGTCGATCATCAGGCCGGAAAGATCGATTTTGAGATCGAGGCCTTCCGCGAAACCAGATATGAGGCCCTTCAGGTTTTTCCAGCCTGCGATGACATCATCGAGCGCAGTACCGAGGCCTGAACGGATGATCGGCCCATATTTGCTTGCCGCTTCACTGGCTACGCCGATCAACTGCTCTCCGATTTCCCGGATTTTCGGAATGGCCGCAGCGGCTCTGGCGCTGAGGGCGTTCCACGCGTTGCCTAAGCCCTCACGAATAAGCGGAACGTAACGGTTTACCAGGTTGCGACCGGCGTTGACGATCTGGTCGCTGATCCTGCGCAGGTGCGGAACGGCAGCCGTGGCCTTTTCGCGGACTGTTTTCCAGGCATCGCCAAGGGAACCCCAAAGCCGTGCAAGGCGCGGAGCAAAGTTCGTCCAGTTGCGATAGATGTAGACGCCTGCAGCAGCGATGCCCGCCAGCGCGATACCGACCGGACTGAAGAGTGCGGCCAGAACCGACAGACCCGCGCCGATCGCCGGCAAGATGACGCCGAGGACGCCGAGACCAGCGGCAGCAAGTACGGCAACGCCTGCGAAAGCAAGGCCTTGCTTGACCATGCCGCCCGTCGCCGCGTCAAAGTCGCGAACCCATTTCAGGCCATTCATCAGATAGCCGTTGATCGCTGGCATCCACGTGCCGAAAGCGAGGCCGACCTCACGCGACGCCTGGGTGCCGATTTCGCGGAAGATGGTGAGTTGGCGGTTGAGGCCCTGCATCTGGGTTTCGAAGTCGGCATCAATGGCGCTGCCCGTCGCCTTGGCAACTTCATCCTTGATCGACTTGTATTCATCGATGTTGCCGAGCATAGGGATAAGGAAGTCCATCACCTGCATGTCGGAGAACAGTTCGCCGAGCTTGCCAGCGCCATAAATCTTTTCGAGCTGCTCGCGCACGCTTGCCAGGGCATCGGCATCTGACATGCCAGCGGCCTTCGCCTTGCCCATCAGTCCCTGAATTTCCTTGCTGGAAACACCGGTCAGCTTGGTGATCTTCTGGACAACAGCCTCGATCGGATTGATGCCCTTTGTGACGGCGTCCTGCATCACACCCTGAATATCGACGCCCATGTCCGCGAAGTTCTTGACCGTCGTCGGAGCAAGAATTTTCGACAGGAAGTTTTTGAGGTTGTTGGCGGCCTCGGCTGGATCGGATGTGCCTTTGCGGGCGATCTGGAGGGCCGCGCCGAGGAAGTTGATGGCCTCGCGGCCGGTCACGCCGAATTTCGCCATCTGCCCGGTCAGTGTCGGGAAGTAACGCGACATGTCCTTCAGCTCAAAGGAGCCGAGCTTGCCGGCCGTCACCAGCGCGCCCATGGCATCATCCAGTTGCTCGGCGGGAAGCTTCAGCGTGGTGAGCAAGGACGTGGCGACCGACGCCATGTCATTCATCTCGGCATTGGCAGCGGTCGCGGCGCGGCTGATCGAGCCGATCGACCTATCAACAAGGTCATTACTCACGCCGGCCGCGATCATCTGTCCCGCGCCTCGGGCAACGGTATCGGAGAGCTGACCGACATCGAGGGCGAGCTGCTCGAATTTTGCCTTTGACTGATCGACGAACGCAAAGGCGGCCTGTCCCGTCAGGTTTGACGTTCCGGCTATATCGATCAGTTGCTGCTGAAAGGCGGCGGCCTCCTGCATGGGGCCGAGGAAAGAGATGCCGGCAACCGCTGCGCCGACGAAACCGATCTTACGGGCGGTGTTGGCGATACCATCAAGCGCGCCTTTAACGCCACGCAAAGGGCCGCTTAAAAGGTCCCTGAGGCGGACGATGACATCGAGATTCATGTTCCGGCTGGCCATCATCCGCCTCGCTAGAGAATAAGGCGGAAATTCTCACGCGCGCGCGGAAAAGATCAGGCCCGCCGTGACGGGCGGGCCTGATTAAGTTTCGGAAAGGTCTCGAACGTGCTTTCGATATGCCATGATGCAGTTCCACCAGAACTGTATCCTGTCGATCGTCATGGCCTCGATTTCGCCCGCGCTGAAGCCGGAGCCATCAGCGAGGCCGCCGATCATTATCGGCCAGTCTTTGGGCCACTCGTCAAAAAAGTTTCGATGATCCGTCCGCCGTCCGCGATATCGACGCCGTCCATCAAATCGAAGAGTTTGTCCATCACCATTTCGGAAATCCGGGTAGAGCGCGCAAAGGTAAGGATCGACGCCTTCGCATCGCTGGTTGCCTGAATGGCCCGCAGATCAGCACCGCGAAAGCGATGGAAGACAAGCTCGGTGAAGACGCGTTCCCTGATCTTGCCGTCTTTGCGGGTGGTGAGCGTTATGTTCTCAAACAGCGGAAGCGTCACCGAGCCATCTTTGTTCTTGCGGGCGCGTTTGGGCAATTTGGAATCGGTGCTGGCGTCTTCGTCGATGATGTCGTCAGCGACATCGGTGCTGGCGTCTTCGTTGATGACGGTTTCCGTGCTGGAAGAAGCATCGCCATTCGGCTCATCTTCATCGATATCGATTTTGAGGTTCTTTGGAGTACCCATCAGAGAAGTTCCTCGGGCGCGGATGCCGCCCACTTGAGTTCGATCTTGCCGCCTTCGCCGCCCGTGACCTCGGGGCGATCGTCCACGAGAAAGGCATCGTTGAAGATGTATGACTGGCCGGTGTCACAAAGCACCTGCAGTTCCCCTTCGCCGGGGTCAAACAGATTGCCCAGGCGCTGACCCCTTTCGAGGTTGGTTGTGGCGGTGACCTCCGACCCCTGAAACTCCTGGGCGCGGCCGACCTTGCGACCATAGGTCACTGCGTTGTTCTTGATGCCGCCGACGCGCAGTTTTGCGCCCTTCTCGACAGGGATGCCGCGCCCCCGCCAGACGATATCGACGATGCCCAATACCTGTGTCATCGCTTAAAAGCTCCTGTTAAACCTGAAATTCGATCCGGCCGGCAAAGACCATGAGGTTGCCGACCACCATCACTTGCTGACGGCTTTCCAGCCGGTTGCGATCATCCGTGGAACGCTGGAACACGCTTTCCTTCACGGTGCGCTGAACGTCCTCGATCCAGACCTTTTCGCCGTAGAGCTTGCATCGTGCAGCCCACGACCCGGCCATGCGCTTCGGCGTCACGACTGCTGTGCCTGGGTCTTCGTCGTCGTCGTGCCGGGAGGCGAAAGCAGCACCGCTCTCGTCATCGGCAAGCTTGGATCGCGGATACATCAGGCTGACATAGACAGCCCAATCGTAGCGGATGCGGCTCATGGTGACCGGCACCATGATGTCCAGCCAGGCGCGATCGGCGACATCGAGCGTCGTCTTCTTGTAGGTCGTGATCATGCGCGAGATTGTGACCGAGCCGTCCGACAGGCAGTCGAATGTGGAAATGCCGTTGCGCAGCAGCAGATCGTTTTCCTCATCAAGGAACTGATCGGCCTCGGCAGGCGCTTCGACACCCGGCAGGATGAGAGACCGCAACTGGCGGGCAGGATCATTCGTCAGATGGAACGAGGCGATGCCAAGCGCCGAGGCGGCAATTGCCCACGCTGGCGTCGGGCTTTTCTTCAGGCCGGCCGTGGTGAGGAATGGCGAGTTGGTCAGATTGCCGAAAGTGGTGAGCTGGCCATACGTGCCACCCATGAACACGAAGCCATGGCAGTCAAGCTTCGAGGTCGCGAGATAGCGCGTTCGCAACCACTCGGCCGTCTTTGCAAGGTTGGTCGCATCGGACCATGGATGCGTGATTTTCGTTGCCCAGGTGCTGGCCAGAAGATCGAGCGCCGGCTGTACGTCCGGATTGCCGGAGCCGCCTGCCATGGCGACGACCGTGCAGGTGAGACCGGCCGGAAGTGGCTGTGCCTTGGTATCAACGCGCAGATCGATCTCGTTGCCAACTTCACCGCCATGACGGGCCGTGACGGTCACAACGCCAAGTGCGGCCGTCGCGGTCGCTACCATATCGAGATCCGCGTTGATCGCAGCGGCAAGCTTGGTCGCCAGTGCAGCGACGGCATCGGTAGATAGCGCCGTCATGCGCACCTGCCGTCCGCCAATCTTGAACCGGAGCACGACGGAGCTGGTAGGCGCACCGGCAAAAGTGAAGGTGCCGGTCGCCTTCACAGCGCCGCCGGCGTCGGCGGCGGCGATGACGAATAGCGGCGTATTGCGATTGGCCTTTTTGAAGTAGGCCACCTGTTCCGCGCCGATCGAGCCGCGACCGAAGAGCGCAATCGCCTGGTCCGCACGGGTGACTTCCTGCATGGCACCTGCGGCAAGCGTGCCGGTGGCGAGCTTCTGGCCGATGATGAAGACTTTTTCCGGCCATGGCAGAATGCCGACGTTGCGATAGTTCGCCGCGATCTCCATCAGGGTCGCGGGTTCCAGGCGATCGACGGGGATTTCGTTGAAATCCATTATTTGTCTCCTTCAGGCTTCTTGGCCGGCTCACGCGGCTTTTCGATGAGATCGCCGTCAGCAATGCGCCGGCGCGTGAAATGCGTGTCCGGATCGGGCAAGCCTTCCTTCGGCCATTCGGAGCCGTCCGGAAGGTGGACCGTGCGGCCCTCGGCCGCGATGAGTGTTTTCTGAGTGGCCATGGCCGGGGTTACTCCTGGGGCGGTTGAATTTCGTCAGTGACGGTTTCTGTCGAACCGTCCACAGACCAGGTGATGCCGAGCGCCCTGAAATCTTCGGGCTGCATCTTTCCGGTCGCAGCGGCACGGCATGCGAAGCTGAAGGTGAAATCGATCTGTGCGATGGCGACATTGTCGTCGGTCCAGCCATCGGCGATGACGCTGTTGGCAAGCGTCACGTTGGTGACGCCCTGACCGTCGAAGTTGACGCCCTGGAGAAGCACCGAGGCGACATCAACCATCGCATCCATGCCGATATCGAACTTGTCGCCCTTAAAGCGGGCTTCAAGGCCGCTCGAAACCCTGTCTATCAAGATCAGCCGCCAGAGCATGTTGCCCTTCAGCATGCGGCCATTGTCAGTGTCCGGTTTCATGCCCGTCCAGGCGAGACCGATGAACGGCGACAACTTAACGACGCGCTTGAACTCATCCAGGCTAAGAACCTGCGGCACGCGCTCGATCGTGAAAGGGTTTTTCGGGAAAGCGATCCGGAGCCGCTCGATGATCAACGGCTCCTGATTGCGGATCGGCATCAGGGGGAAGGTGTCCATCAGAAACCCCGCAAGGTTTCGAAGGTGACGATGCGGTCACGATCGGAGATGCGCGGGCCGGAGCCGACCGCGTTGCCGCCTGTCGACGATGCCAGCGGAATGTCCAGGTGCACCATTTCCTTGGCGATGTTCTCAAGCCATTTGATGATCTCGGCGCGACCCTTCGCCATTTCTTCCGAAGGGCTGGACCGCTCGGTATCGGCGAGATCGTAGCGGGCGAGGATGCAGGTCGCACGCACCAGGTCTTCTGGCGGGCTTGCGATCGGCGTCATGTAGCGACCGCGAATGTAGCTGTTGATCAGCGACGTGGCGTCGGTCAGGGCAGTGTTGACCTTTTCCACGTTCGGCGTCTCGGCCTCGCGATCTTCCGTATTGGACAGACGCACGATTTGCACCTCTCCAAAGCGGGCGATCATGTCGGTGACGGTGGCGTACATGGCAAAGTCTCCAATGGGGAAGAAGGGCTGACCCGAAGGCCAGCCCCTCATAGATGGAAGGGTTACTTCTTGGGCTTAGGCTTGGCGTCGCTGCCGTTGGCCTCGTCAGCGCCGCCCGCATCGGTGCCGGACTGCTGGCTTTCGGAGCCGTTCGCCTGGACGGATTTCAGCGCGGCGATTTCCGTTTCAGCGGCCAGAAGCTTCTTGCCAAGTTCATCGATCGCGTTGTCGTGGGCCGCCTTCGTGTCGGCGAGCTTTTCTGCGACGGCATCAGCAACCGCTTTGTTGAAACTGTCCTCAAGCTTTTGGCGCTCGATTTCGACGCGAGCCTTCACGGCCTGCTCGATGTCGGAGCTGGAGACTTCGGCGGCCTTGCCATGGACTTCCTGGACGATGAAGGCAGGATCGGCATCGAAGGCCTTAAGCTGATCTTCCGTCCAGTGGCCGGGTTCGTAGGTTTCCTGGGCGGGATGCACGACACCGTTGCGGCGAAGGCCCGGTATCGAGCAAATGATCTGGATTTTCGACATGTGTGGTTCCTTGGGCTTCGGGGTTCGGGAAAGCGGCTGCATGGCCGTTTTCCGGAAACCCGCCAGCAATCGGGAGGATGATTGCTGGCGGTGCGGTCAGGCGATATGGAACGCCCGGCCGGTTACGCGAGATGCGGGATGACTTCGACGCGTGCCGTCTTCGCCCAGACGTTGGTGTCACCGCCGTTGATCAGGGCGGCTTCGACAACCTGACGGGCCTGATTTTCCAAGGTGGCCGGAACCATCAGGACGGTCGGGCGGATAACCTTGATCTGGCCGTCGCGCTGGCGAATACTCTGCATGGCGGTACGGGCGGCCGTGTAGTTTGCAACGTTCAGCGCGGCCTTGGACTTATAGGCGAGCTGCCACAAGCCAAACCCGGCATTGCCGCGCGTGTCTGCACCCCAGACGAACTCGTTTTTCCAGAAAACGTTCGAGTCTTTTTCGTCGAACATTTGGGTCAGCTTAATCGGCTTGCGGCTCTGCCAGACCATGGGCTTCAGAACCTGCGTATCGTCGATCAGATACCAAGCGGGGCCACCGCCATCGGTGAAATTCGAAACCGAAATCACATTGCCCTGCTCGTTATAGCCGGGATGGTCGATATCGAAGTAATACTGACCATCATAGCAAAGCGTGGTCTCGCCCTTCTTGAACAGAGGCCACACCAGACTGTCAGGGAACGCGCCGCCGTCCTGGCCGAACTGTGCCGCAACCGGCGTGAAGATGCCGACCTGATCGTCCTCGATCTGTTGGCGCCCGATCTTGATGGTCTTTTCGAAGGACCGGTTCGCGATCTGGTAGAGGTTCGCGCCGATATCATGGGCGACACGGTCACCGATCCATTCGCGGAAGCCGGGAAGATCGTCGAGGCGCGGGTACTGGTTGGCGAAGGTGGTGGAGGTCACCGTCATCGCGATCTTCTGGTAAAACGGCGTGACCGTTGCCATCGACTGGTTGAAGATGGTGGAAAGCGAGGTGTAGATGCCCCGCAAATTGGCGACGTTAATGTCCATCGTGGTTCCTTAGAGGGGCTTCAGCCAGACGCCGTCAGCGTCGATGGCATCGATTTTTCCGGCCGGCAGCAATGCGCCGGCAACGAGCGTGTAAGTGTCGTCAGCCGAGGCGTAGACGGTCTTGCCGATATCGGCCGGGGTCGCGCCTGCCAGCGGAATGAGCCTGATTTCCTTTTTCAGGTTGATCAGGCGATCGCCGGTCGCCCCGTCGCGATTATCGACAGCCTCCTGGGCAAAGCCGATCAGGGCGACACAAGACACATGGCCGGCCGGCACGGCGGCAAGAGCAGCCGTCACGCCACACATCGTGCCACCAAAGATGCGGACGCCGGCCAGAACGGGATAGCCGTAGGCATTGCCAGAGCGGGTTTTAGGGCGAATGTCAGCAGTAGCCGTCATGTCACATGTCCTTTCCGAAGAGCGCCTTGTGCTCCTTCTTGAAGGCTTCCGGATCGACACCCATCAGGGCGGCAACATGAAGCTCTTCGCTGGTTGCGGTCTCGCCCTCCTTGGGCGGCTGGCGGCCACCGAGGCCGCCCGCGTTAAGCGAGGGCATGACCTTCAGCTCCGCCTCAACCTCGGCCGGGTTCTTCATGTGGCGGGCAATCATGTGCTCGCGCAGCGACGGAACGACCTGAAGCTTGGCGATCGCGGCGTCGATGACACTGGTCGCCCTTTCCTTCGCCGTATCCGTGACGAGGGTTTCGACACGGGTGTTGAGCGCCTTGACCTGAAGTTTCAGCTCGGCGTTTTCCTGCTCGACGCCGGTGGCCGGCTTCGCCTTCGCCTGAAGGGCCGCCACCAGTGCGTCAGCGCCGGCAGCGACTTCGACGTCGGCGACTTCCGCCAGCTTCGACATCAGGGCCGCGTGTGCGGTCTGGGCAGAGTGAGCCGCAGCAATGGCCGCAGCGATCGCGGCCTCGTCTGCGGTTTCCGGCAGGCCAAGCGCCTTCCGGAGAGCTTCCAAATCCATGGTGGTCTCCAAATTTTGAGAGTGAAGCGATTTCAGGTTGAGGTTGGGATCGTTGGTCAGCGCCACGCGCAGCAGCTTGTGAACCGCAAAGGGAGCCTTGGCGCTGTGGGTGAAAACCGGGGAAATGTAGCCGTAGTCTTTGCCCTGCATCATCGCGAGGCCGACGGGCGTCCACTCGACTTTCGCCCAGACGCCATCGTCGCGACGCTCCAGCGCGGTAAGCCATCCACGGGCAGGCGCGGAAAAACCCTGCTTTGCCGCAAGGTCGGTCGAGTGGTTCTCATCGACCGGCAGCTTTTTGCCCTCGGCGTTGAAAGCCGCAATCAGGGCGTCGGCGTTGTCGAGCACGTAAGGGCCGCGACCATCGACGCCGGAGAAACGGCCGGTCGGAAGGACATGCAGCCATTCCGGCACTGTGGCGGACGATTGCAAGGCGACGACATGGGTCGAGACCGGCACGGCCGACGCAGAATGAAGTGCAACAACAGTGGTCGAGATCAGGTTTCGCATGGTCCGGATATGCCATGCGGGCAAAATTCAATTCATGCCTGCGCCTGCGGGCGGGCCTGAAGAAGCGAGAATTTCAGCGGGAGGAATAGCGTTGCACGAAACCGAAGACGGTCTCGGCGATCATCGCTTCGTCATCCGACGATATACCGAGGAAGGGGCGTGCGGGCAAGGTAACACTGTCGGCTTTGATAAGGTTCCCGCCGATCCGGAACCGCAGATGCGTTGCCCGAACCGGCACGATCGTCGCGCCGAACTGGTGAGCGGCCGCGTAAATAACATCGGTGCCCACCTGCACCTCGTCATTACCAGCCTTGGCGTTAATGCTGTTTCGCAGCCGGCCGCTTTCGGTCAGGATACGGGAATTGCGCTTGTCCTCGGCATATCCCTCATTCAGGGCCTGCCACGCCTGGCCGTCCGGATCGGTCTGCGTCACGAAGCGCATATGGGTCGAACCGACAAGGCCGACGCCGATCGCGCGCATGACGGGCGTGGTATTCGTCATCAGGCCTTCGAGCTGGCGAAAGCCGCGCCGGACTTCCGAATCGAGAACCTGTGCCGTGATCGAGATAGAAGCGCCGCTCATATTTGCCTTTCGGCCCAAACGGCCTTATGTTGATGTCTGACGCGCCGAGCAGGAAGCGCCGCCTTCAGGCGGATTGGGACCAGGCGATTTCCGGCCCCCCGGCGTGTCATTTCCATTCCACCCCGAAATTCCGCAGGATGTTGCGCCGCTCGGTACGCCGCAGCGATGTCAGCCACACTTCCTGACGGTTGTCCTTCTTCACGACCTTGACGCCGGCGTGATACAGCTTGCCGTCATATTCCCCGACGAACGCCGGACGCCCGTTCCTGTCGCGGAGCAGCTTTCCACCCTTGACGAGTTGCCCTGGCAAAACGCCGTAACCGTCCGGTGTGATCGTTTCGTGGTGCATGTGGCTTCTGATTGTGTCTGCCGACAGGCGGATTTCCGTGCCGGCCGCGACATCGAGGGCAGCGCCTACCGTCTTGTTTGTCGTCGCGACTGGCGTCCAGCTGCCGTCCGGCCACTTTCCCTTTAGAGCCGATTGAACGAAGGCGGCAACTTGTGCCTGGTCGGCACTGACAGCCTTCGGACCAGGTGCTGTTTGCGACAGCCAGGCAGCACCCGGATTGTAGGCGAAGGACGGATCGATGCCCCGCGGCTGATCCGTGCCGAGCTGGTCAAGGTTCGGGGGCGTGTCCGGTCCCGACTTTCCGAGGCGTCGAAGACCAGGACGAGACACCGGCGTCACGAAGCAACCGCACCGGTAGCCGTTCGGCGGGTACATTTTCGCCCAGACCGGATCGGTGGCCTCGTAGCATTCGCCGTCCCAGGCCTTGTGCTCCAGGCGCGGGTGGATCGCGCCGGAATGATTGTACATCCAGTAGGGAAACGCTTCGAGCGTCTCCGGAGCAGTCATCTGGACGTAACGGCCAGCCGCGTAGGCGGTGCTGAGATTGGTTTCGAAGATCAGGCGGGAACGCCAGCCACGCGAACCGTTGTACTGCCAGCCGTGGCGCGCGACGATCGCATCGAAGTCGGCCCGGAAATCTTCAAGCGTCAGGCCCTGTTCAGCGGCCTTGACGATCGCCGCCTGGAAATCCTCGACCAGCGCCTTTTTATTTGCGCCGGCCACCATGAACATCTTGGAATGCGCGGCGTCCCAGACATCGCGATGACTTTCCGTCGGCACGGCAGTTTTCTGGCGAAGAAAGTCGATCGCCTCATCAAACGGCAGATTGATCGCGCCCACCGTCGTCGCCATCAGAGCAACGACCAACGGCTTAAAAATTGAAGGCGGTTTAAAGGCCGTGGAAGCGTTTTTCGGGCCGGAAGCTACGGATGCCGCAAAAAGCCCCCTGAAGCGCGTCAGCGGGCCTCCTGTCATGACTGCCTCTTGAGGTCATCGATGAGCGCGGCCTGCCCAATCAGGTGCGCCATCGTCATGCCGCGCGCCATGGCTTCCGCGAGATCCTCGGCCGACAATTTGAGATCCGCGAGTTTGCGCGCCGCCTCCCGAAGGTCCGTGGCCGAAAACAGGATATCGCGGACTTCATCGATCATGCCGTCCATAGCGGCCGCCGCGTCCTTCTCCAGGCGGTCGGTCAGCTTTTCCAGCAGATCGGGTTCCTCGCGGGAATGCGCCGAGGCGAAGAGTCGATCGAGGCTCTGCTTTGCAGTCAGCGGTTTTTTCTCGGCCTTGTCTTCTGGCGGAACAGTTGCCTCGGCACGACCGCCGACCAACTCGGAACCCGTCGCGGGCGTGGGAATGCCGAGGCGATCACGGAGAAAACTGGCCTCGGCCGTCAGGCCATGCTTGGCAAGCTTATCGAAAGCTTCCGAAAATTCCTTCAGTGGGACTTCGTCCGGGCGACCGACATGGATGGTCGGGTATTCGTCTTGGGGGCCGAAGTTGAAGGCGATGATGTTGGGGGCAAGCTGCGCATTAAGCGTGTCGGAAGCATCGAGCGCATCGGAACGCTCGATATCTTCCTGGACGAGGCGGTGTTCCTTGGCGACGGCATGGCCACCGGAAACAGCGTCCGTCGTTGTGGTCTGGCCAAGGATCAGCTTGGAAATCTCGCGATTGTGCCAGTCGGCGCGACTTTCATACATGTCCGTTGAGCTGCTCTTGGAACCAACCTCGTGGAACTCGATCAGCATCTCGCGCGGTATGATCGCAGCGCAGTCACCAGCGATGCCCGATACGGCTCGCCACAACACATCCTTTTCCGGTTCGGTGGCGCCACGGCCGTATTTGCCGATGCGGATCGGCTGCCCGTAATTCTGAAGGAAGATAGCCCAATCCTTGACCGTGAAGCTCTTGAACATCCAAAGCCAGACGGCAACGCGGGCAATGCCGGATCGGATGGTCAGGCCGGACTTTGCCTTCGAACGATGGACAATGAACTTGTGCGGAATGAGCGGCTCACCGGCAACGCCCTCGCGCAGCAGCAAGGTTTCTCCATCTGTCCGGTCAAACGTGAACCAGCGCTGGGTCCGCCAGACCAAAGCGCGTGGGAGCACCTTGCCGTTCTTGTGATGCCAATCCACCTCCATGACGGAAATGCCCTTGCCGATCGCATCGAGCATGTCGAAGAGGCCGGAGCGCAACACGCCTGTCTTGATCCACTCGCGCAAGAATTCGGCATGTTTCTGGTGCTCTGGACTTTCCGACGCGGGGTTGACGGTGATTGGCAACTGCGAAACCGATCGGCGGCGCGTGGCGAGCTGCGCGAGATAATGGCTATCGCGCTCCTCGATGTCCTCGGCCAGCTCGAAATAGGCTTCCACCTCGCCCTGGTCAGCTGCGCGCAGAATGGACGCGAGCTTCATCGGCGTCATGCCATCGGCAGGGTGTCCGGAAATCCACTGACGGACACCGCCCACATGCGCGCCGGCGACGTCTTCCTCCAACTCGGCCGCGCTAACGACGTTGCCGTCCTGATCCTTCAGGGAGTTGGCGAGGTGGCGCGAAATCTTCTGCTTCTTCTTTTTCGCCATCAGAGCGATCCTCTCAGGTAAACATTGACGGTCCCGCCACGGCGGTCATCATCATGCATCGGCGGGCCACCATTGTGGCCCTGCATCGGATTGTTGGGCTTGCGGTTGGTCTCGTACTCGTAGGCGATTGCCTCCTGGTTGGAGGCAAACCACGCCAGCGCGCCGGCGGGCGCGGTATCGCCGTGGCGATCGTAACCGTCTGCGCCCTTGGTTGAATGTTCGTCCGGAACCTTGATGATGCCGTTGACGTAGGCCAGTGCCTGGTGGTCGGCCAGGACATCGTTATCTTTGGGGAAAAGCACGCTCTTGTCGCCGAACGCCTCGATGTAACCGGGCATGTTGGCTGCGTACCATTTGGCCGAAAGCATCACTTCGTGGATGCATTCCCCCCAGCGCTGGCGGGCCTTTTCGGCAAGGTACTGGCCGTTGCCTCGCGCATCGAGCGCGCCGCCGATCAGACGCGGCAGGGCATCGCCGACATAGAAGAGGATATCGCGCTGCTGATCGAACGGGATGTTCTTCAGTTCGACGATCAGGCGTGCGCGGCGAATGAGATCAGGCCCGATCTCGAAGACCACGATTGCAGTCTTGTCACCGGAGCGGGCGAAGTCTTCGCCGAAGCTGTGTTCGCGGTCTTTGTCGAGCCGGTCTAAAAGCGGCTTCAATAGGCCTTCACAGAACTCTTCAGCCTGTTCGGCGCGCTCGAAATCGTCAAGGTTCTTGAACTCGTCCGGCCGGTCCCACCTTATGACGGCCGGCAGATCGGCGCTCATGCAGCGCTCGATCAGGACGCGGGTCAGTGCCGATCCTTCCGCCTCGGCCGGGATTGCGTCCAGCTCCTGTTTCATCTTGGAGGTGCGCGTGCCGTAGGCCGAACGGATTTTCGCTTCCCAGGCGTCTTCCTTTTCCTGTGACCATTCTTCGCCCTTGATCAGGCAGACGCGTTTGAACAGGCCGTTCTTAACAGCGTCGCCGAAGGTGAAGGTATGGAAGTTGAAGCCATTCTTTTCGGCCTCCGCTTCCTTGATCAGTTCGTTGAACGGGTTGCTGACGCCATTGTGAGACGAGATGATGCGGACCTTGCCGCCCCAGATCAGAAGTGCGGCGACGGAATCAATGACGGCGCGAACATCACGGTGGAAGGCGGCTTCGTCGATGCAGACCGTGCCCTGAAGACCGCGAATATTTTCCGGGCGCGAGGATAGCGCCTCGATGCGGAAACCGGACTTGAAGCGGATGATATAGCTGGAGATCGCATTCGTGGTGCCGTCGTCGCGCTGATCGAAGAAAATGCCATCCTCGATCGTCAGCAGTTCCTTGGCGACCGTCTTGGCGAAATGCGCGGCATAGCCGATGAACTCCCGGCCCTTGGGCTTGGTGTCGGGAATATAAAAATAGTTCTGCCCGCCTGCTGACCGCTGGGCGGCGGCAATAAGGGTCGCGTCGAGCGCCTCGGCGAAAGTGATGCCAGTGCGTCGGCCCTTCGCGCAGCCTTTCAGGATACTGTCATCAGCAAGCCACTCGGCCTGATGTGCCATAAGCACGCCTTCGGCCAACGGGTCGAGGTCGGCCGGAATATCGGCGCCACGAGGCAATTCGACCGGCAACATAGCCGGATCGATCGGAAGCACTGGCGGGTCCGTCCATTTGCCTTGCGGCAAACCGGGCAACGCTTCAGCCACGCTGTTCCTCCATGCAAGCAAGACCGGTCCCTTTGCAGGACCGGCAATCGTTCTTCAGGTCATAGACGGTGCTGGAAATGCTGCCGTTGCGTCGGCGGTTGATCCGCCTGATGGCCCGCCCCGTGCCATCGCACCTGGTGCAGGGGTCTTTCGGAAGGCTGTCGTTCATTGACCGGCGTCCTTCTGGTCTGTGTCCGGAGGCACTTCAGGAACGGATTTCGCTTTCGGCCGCACGCCAAGGAAGTCGCGACGGGCGCGCGCGATAGCCTCTTTCGAAATGCCGGGTTCGTTGGAAAGCACGTCCAGCGCCTGTTCCGCCTTGGCCTTCATGTCGGCCTCGATGCGGCGGACCTTCTCTTCGGCTTCCAGCTTCAGGCGGCGGTTAGAAGACGTGACCTGGGCGGCCGAGGCAGCGCGCAGCGCGTTCGCCAGCTCCATGGCTCCCTTCGGCGATATGCCAGCGTCACCTGCCGATTGCAGCAGTTCGAAAATCAGCGTCTTGATCGCCTCGGCCGCGATCAGCGTCAAATCGTCAGAACCGGCCGCGTCCATACGCTCGGAAATTGTGGCGGCGATCTCGCGCGTCTGTTCTAGCCGGCGCGTCATCTGTGACAGCCTGATGGCAAAGCGGTTGAATGCGGAAAAAGACGGGATGTCGAAATCGAGACCGATTTCGCCCTGAAGCGCGATCAGCTTGGTTTTCCACTCGGCGTAAATGTCGAGCTGGCTGCGATCACGGTCGGCAAGTTCCTGCGATGCCCAGGAGATCGCGTCGCTGCATTCCTCGGGCAGCAGATCGATTGCTGAAAGTCGGCCGCGTGCTTTTGCCATGTCAGGCACCCACGCGCGACGGACGCTTCACGCCCTCGATGGCGGACTGGCGATCGACATGGCGACGGCCGAGATCAGTCAAAGAAGCAATCTTAATGCTTCCAGCGCTGACGACGACGACAGCGCCCATGGTCTCCAGATACTCGATCTGTTGATGCACCCACGGCCGTTCCTGGTTGATACCAAAATTGGCGAGGACCGGTTCAAGCATGGAACTGCTCAGGCTCTCATTCACCTGTTCCGCCAAGGCCCTTAAAATGATGAGCCGCGCTTCTTCGCGCATGATTTTCATATAGTCGATGCCGATGCTCATGGTTTGGCTGCCGTTTCCACTAATAGTTGGTTCATTCTCTCGTTGGTGGCCTTGATTGGCTTGAGGGTCTCGTTCAGCGTGTCGAGACGCCCGTTCACCTTTTCGAGGGCAAGCTCCAGACGGTGCTGGCTTTCCCGATCCGGCAGGTGGCGCATTTCCCCTTCGATCGCTTGGATGCGGCGATCGTGGCTTATCAGCTTGGTCTCATGGGCTTCGATGTCTTTGCCCAACAGCGCGATCTCATCGCGACCACTCTTGATGTCAGCCTCAAGTTTCTTTTCGCCACTTGAGAAAAACCCTTTGAGGTGACCAAGGAGAGCCACACTGGAAAGAACCAGTGTCAGCCAGGGAATGATTTCGGTCGGGGTCATCGACGGGCCTTCTCGAACTTCGTCTGACAGACGATGCAGCGCGTGGCAGACGGCAAGGCGATACGACGCTCGCGGGCGATGTCGTTCCCGCAGTCTTCACACTCGATCGTGCCGCGCGTACGCAGGGAGCGCGAGGCGGCGGCAATAGCCGCCTCGCGCTCCTGTTCGGCTCGCTCGGCCGCTAAATCGAAGGCGGCGTTTCCACCAAAGTTCATCTGGCGGTCTCCGCCGATTGACGGACGCTTACACCTTGGATCATATCCGGTAGCTTCGACATGATGATCTCGTTCAAAGCCTTGGTATTGACGCCAAGCTTCGCGATCGCATCCGGGTTCTTCTCGATGACGTATCTTGCTGCGTCCGCGATGATCGCATCGCGGACCTGCCCGCCGACGTGGATGACGCCCGCTTTTGCCAGGGCAAACCTGACGGCGTTTGCGGCCGACTGATGCAGGGCATCGCGCAGCTTGCTTTCGATTTCGATGCGCTGCTTTTCGTCTGTGATCTTCAGGAGCGAAATGACGCGGGCACTGATCCAGGCGACAAGTACCGGCCCCACGGTCGAAAAGAGCAAAACGACAACCGGCTGCACGATCGTCCAAATGTCATACCAGAAGGAAGACGGCGCGATGACAGCGGCAGGTTCCTGGGCGAAGGCAGGCGTCAGGATGAACCAGCTGATGCAGACGAAAGCCACTAGAGCGGCAAGATAATAAAACAGCCTGGTCATGGTCAGTCCTCAACCTTCTTAGCTTCGCGCAGTGCGAGCGTAATGGCGGCATAGGCCTCGGCGGCCTTCACCAGGGCGTTCGCAGCGGTGACGGACGAAGGGTCACGGCAGACAATGTCTGCGGCGTCCCATGCGGCCTTTTCCTTGGCGACGATGGAGGGCTTGATGTTGCCGGTGCTGGCGACAACGACGAAAGCGCTATGCGCAGTCGCAGCGGCCGAGCAGACCTGCGGCAAATTTTTCTGGATCGCACTATCGATCGATCCGGTGGACTGGCAGGCCGACAACGCAAGCGTTGCAGCGACCGCGACAAAGACAGACTTGAACATCATGGTCCTTTTGATGACGGGAGGTTGGAGGGGCATTTCCGTCAGGCCTCGCTTTTCGAGACCGGCGCGCCGGCGCTGGAAAGCTCGACCTTGCCGCCGATCGGCGCGTCGGCCGTCTTAGGCCAGCGGATACCGCCAGTGACGAGGCGGCCTTTTTCGATACGGGTGATCGAAACCGAATTGTTCTGGTTGCCGCCCAGGACGTGGTAGTGCGTCCGGTCCTCGCCGACGTAAATCCCGACATGGCCACCACCCTTGCGCTCGAAGACGAGGATCGCGCCGCGCGCAATCCGGCTTTCGACGCCGAACTTCTTCCAGTTCAAAGCGCCAAGAGGATTTGCAGGGAGCGCCTCTTTGGGGAGCGTGGTGGCGATGAGATTACCAACGAACAGGCCGCACCAGGGAATGTCATCGTCGGTGAAGAAACTGGCGATCCATCCGCCGAGCTTCTTGGCCCAGCCCATGATGGTGGGGTTGGATTTCGCGCCGGCGATTTCCTTCAGGCCCATGAAGCGGCGGGCCTCGCGCATCCAGACCGGCTCGGCCGGAACGACGACCTTGTCGTGAACAACAAGCGTGCTGCTCGGGTTTTTGCTCTTTACGCCACGAAGGAGGTTGACGGTCGCAGTATCGGCGCGGCCGGTCTCGTTCAGTCCTGCCGCATGCTGGAAACGCAGGAGCGCCGCGATAACCTCACGGCCATGAACGCCGTCCGCGATGCCGCCATAAGCGCCGGCGAGACGCAGGCGGTCGATCAGCCATTCATCAAAAGTCTGGGTGGTCAAGGAAAGCCCCGTCATGGTGGCAACTGGCGGAGATCGCGCGGGCCGATATGGGGGCAAATTAGAGTTTGGGCCTGAAACAAATCAGGCCCGCCGTTGCGGGCGGGCCTTCAAAACATTTCCATCTGGCGGGGGTCTGTCTTTCGCCTGGACTTGAGCGGCTCCCGTTTTCGAGCACGCTTCAAAAGTCTTTCAACACCGCTTTCGGTCAAACCGAGCCGTTTGGCAATATCGCGGTTGCTCATTTCGGCATCGACATATCGACGGGCGCGAAACTCGCGTGCCAAAGGCACCCTTATATATCCGCCCGGATAGGCTTTGGCTAGACGGTATGCAGCATCAACGCCGATCGTCGAAGGAAGTTCACTTCGCTCGGGATCGGCAGGGACATAGAGCCTGACGCCGGCATGCGCTTCGACCAGGGAGAAGAAGCCGTCTTCGCCAAGCGTCGATAGCAGATCAAGGGTGAGATCATCGGCCACGGGTAATCCTGTTCGAAATGATGAGCTGCTCTTCGGTCAGCGCCCGCAGGCGTGCTTCCAGCTCGATACGTCGGTGCGAAAAGCGCGGCAGCTTGGCGATCCTTTCCGCCAGTTGGTCACGCCGGTTTTGAAGAACATCGATCTCCCGCTGGTCCGGCCAGCCAAAGAGCGGCATGCCATTCTGGGGAGCGATGTTCCCGGTCATCACTTCTGAGCCTTCTTCAGCCGGCGAACCTGCGGCCCGAAATGGTTCATCACTGTGATCCACTCGGCATCGCTCAAATTCCGGTAGCTGATGCTTTCGTTGGCGATGTGAGTGACGGCCTGCCAGAAAGCGTTCGGCTCGGCCGGATGCAGGATCGCCCACTGTGCGCGGGCGATCTTGTAACCGGGGCTTTTCTCGTAAGGCTCACAAGGCATCCGATCAGCCCAGGCGACGCCGACGCGCGCAAGCATGCCCTTCAGCGCCTCAACGACGCTGGCACCGTCGCTCGCCGTATGAACAAAACGCATGTCGGAAATATCAGGCAACTGCCGGCCCATGGCAAAGGCTTCCAGCGCGCTGTCGCGGCGGTCCTCGATGACACCGAGATTGTAGCAGGCGATCCAGAGCGCCCGCATCTTTGGCAGGTACTTGCCGGAAAGCTTGCGCTTGCCGTCGCGGCCGTTCTGGCGAACCGGGACGGGTCTCGCCACGTTGCCGCGCAGGCTCACGAGAACTTTCTGGCGCTCGGCTTCCGTCATATCCTTGGTTGATGATTTGCCTGTCAGGATTTCCAGCTTGGCGCGATAGGTGAAATCGTCCAGACCGAGTTTTTTCTGCTCGATCTTGATGTCGGCGATGGTCTTGCTCATTTCGACATCCTCTGCGCCGCGTGGGCTGCAATGTCGGTAAGGCAGAATTCGGAAGACTCGTCTTCGCCGCCTTCCTCGGTCACGACCAGGACGTACATCTTGCCGCCTTTGGCGTGAACGAAATGGCCGTCCTTTAGAAATGCATCGATCAGCGCCGTCAGAAACTGATCAGGTTCAAATGTCCTCGGCATCGTAGGCCTCGCTGATTTCGGTGGAGGTGAAGGTGGCTTTGAAAACCGGGATGAAAAAGCGGACGTAGACGAACTGGACTGACCAGCCGCGCGATTGCGCCTTTTCCCAGGTCTCGCGTTTGCGGTACTTGGACGCGATCGCCTTGGTGGCGGTCTCGCTCCATGTTTTCGGCTGAAGCTTTCCCGACGGAGAGCAGAGCACGTGGCCTTTGGTGAAGGCCGCAGGGATTTGGCGCTTACTCGTCATGGGCGACAAACTCCAGCTCGGCGGGATGGCAGTTGCTGTAGTGCTTGTCACCGTGGAAATGCACTTTGACGTAATGCCGATGCTCACGGCCTTCTGGCTTGATTTTGCCGTACCGGCCGGTCACCGTGTGCCGGACGAGCCGGTTCACGGTGATCTCGATGCCATAATAGTTGCGGATATAGTCGTAGCTCATGTCATTAGCCCCGCCGGGTGCTTCTCAGCGAAGCGAGAAAATGCCAACTCTTTTCAATTGCTGATGGTTGTTTTACCGAAACGACAGAAAGGGGCTTGAGTTGGCACAGGAGCGTCATCGCGGAAGAATCCAGACCGGTTTCGTCATAGCTGTTGCGGTTTGTGTCATTTCCGGGCTGATATACTTCACCATACCCGGCAAACCATCGATGATAGCCCGAGCGGCGGAGTTCCTGCCGAGAGTCATTGCCGGAACGGGTGAGGCGCCTATTCGACGCTGGCTCTACGATTTCCAAGGGCTTGTGGGCGGCATTCTCGCTCTGGGTGCAGGTGTTATTACCATCGTGCAAATGAGGTCGACGGATCGTGAGGCCTCGGACCGGCACAGAGAGGCAATGCGTCACGCCCGGGAAGGAAATATAAATGCGCTCGAGCGAGCACTTAACCCTACCGTCCGAAGCCTCTCTAGCGTGAACAACTTCCTTGAGATGGCTGAAAAAGCGGTTCGTTCTAAGAATACTTTCGAATTGCAAAAAGAAGAACTTCTCAACAATTCCTGGCTGATTGGAACGGCCTACGGAGACACCGTCGAGGCCTTTAGTAGAGAGCAGTTTGTTGTGGGAAGTGCGCTTTTCCCCGGAATGCTTGCTTACAAGGTGGCGTACCTCAAAAAGCTCATCGAGAATGATTTGGGGTTTTTTCGAACGCTCGAAAATCACTTCCTGTCGTACAGCAAGCTGACTGATCTTCAGTCTCGCCGCCGACTTGAAGAATGCTACGCACCATTTTTCGAGGTACGGGAAGTCTTGCCTGAAGTGATCAAGATGATGGAAGAGATTGCGGCCAAGCACGAAATCGTTGTTAGCTGATCCGATCATGGTTCAGGCCTTCGCCAAATCGATGGTGATGGCCTGCCAATCGGCCTCGACGGTATCGCGCTTATAGAAGCGGACATATTCTTTCGAACCGGTGACGCGGATAGCATCGCGGACGGCTTCCATGGCCTTCTTCCAGCGGGGGTCGTCGATCTCCAGTTTGAGCAGCATGAACACATCGGCGCGGTTCACTTGACCTTCTTTCTCCGTGTTGAAAGCGCGGGTTACAATCGACTGAATTTCCGGACGACTGTCGGCGCTCCATTCGGTCAAGCACTGATCAATCAGCGCCTTGGCAATTTGAAGCTCCGGACCAAAACTAATGAGATCGGAAACCTGAACCTGAATTTTCATCAGGCCGTCGTAGGTCTGGTAGGTCCGATTGCCCTTCTTGCCGCCAATGGTCACGTTGTACTTTTCACCGAGCAGGGCATCCAGTGCGGTGAGGTCGGCTGCGGTGTGGCCACGAAAGCGGGAGAGCTGCGCATTCAGGTTCAGAGCGAACTCGATGCATTTGCGGACAGTCTGGTCTTCGAGCTTGTACTGATCCTTGACGTTGCCAATCGGATCAAGACCGCCTTTGGCATTGTGCATGAACTCCCGACCGTTGATGATTGTGACGCCGGGCTTGGTGTTCTCTTCCAGGATGACTGACTGCATTGGGATAAACCTCATATATTAATGTGAAAGTGGATCAGGCCGCGTCGCCACCGGACGGCGCGGATGGTGCAGGGGCATTGGAGGGTCTCGGGCGGAACTGGACGACGTTGCCGCCGTCCTCGATGTCCGGACGCATCAGCTGAAGAACCTCGGCCGTGATCGCGTTCATGCTGGAAATCAGCTTCAGGCGATCCTCGAAGGCGCGGCGGTTCCACTCCGCGCACGACCAGGCGTTTTCGAGATTGCGAGCATGATCGGCAATCTTGCCAACGCTCATCACCAGCCTCGACGACATGGCGCGGTCGAGATGAATGTGGCCCTTCTCGGCCAGCTCCGCATTGAGGCCTCGATAAAGCTCACGCAAGAGATCGGAAACGCATTCAGGCTTCGCCGTCATTCTTCTTTCCTCCAAAGTTCGGGCGGATGATGTTGCCTTCGGCCTTTTTCAGAAGCCCTGTGAGTTCGCCGGTCGCGAGCTGCTCGGCCGTCTTGGCGAGAAGCTTCCCGGCCTCGCTGTCGCGAAGAATGGAAAGCTCCAGCTCAAGGTGGCCGGCCTGCTGTGACAGGGCGCGAAGGGTTTTCAGGACGGTCTGGGCGGAACGTGCATCCAGCTCCAGCTTTTCGTCCGCCTTCATCTTTCTGGCTTCCGCGAAGATGCTGGCGAGATACTCCAGATGAGTTTTCAGGGAGGGAGCCGCCGATGTCATAGGCTGTCTCCCATGTCGCGGTTCTTCCAGGCGGCCTGAAGATGCTCCAGACGCACACCTTCCTCGCCATCTCCGATGGCAAGCATGGAGGCGGCTTTCATGGTGCGATCGATCTGGCGCAGCGCGCCGGGCTTGCTGGCAATGCCTTTCAGGAAAGTGGCGCAATCGGTGCCTTCCTCAACGCCCCACGCCTTGATGAGGATTGCAGCGTCCGCAGCCGGGTTGCGCGCCGTCCTGACCTGTCGGTCAAACCGGGAAAGCACCTGCGCGCGGCTTGCGACTGAACGCCCGAGGTCCTTTATGAAGGCCGTGGCGGTATCCTCATTGCCGAGCAGGGCAACACCGCACTGGTCGTTATCGACGAAGTGGCGCAACTGGTTGATGGCTTCCGGTACGGCATTCTGCGCCTCGTCGATGATCAACAGCGAGCCTTCACCGACACGTTTCAGCTTGGCGCCGATCGAGCGGACGAACCGCGCGGGGTTATGCTCATGCACTTCCAGTGCCGCGCAAAGTTCAACGAGCATGCCGTGAACGGTTTTGGTGCTCGGGCTAAGTGTCGCCATGAAGACGTGCGGCCGCGTGTTCAGGAAGTGCTTTGCAGCGGTGGTTTTACCGGAGCCTGCGGGCAGCGTGACGCGGATGAAACCCGATGTCACCTGGGCAAACAGCAGGGCGTTGTAAACGTCCATCCCCACCGCCGTGCGCTGGAATGGGGGCGACACCGGCATCGTGGCCGCCATGTTCTGGCTCGCGTCGAGCGCATCGAGCCAGTTGGCAACCTTCTGGTTGATGTTCGACAGGACGCCGAGATATTTGCCGCCAAACCACGGCGACAACGTGCCGTCAGGTACGTCGGTGCGGCGGGACACTTCGGCTTTCGTCCAGCCAAATTCTGTCGCAGCGTCAACCATGCGCGATGTCAGCTTGCGCCACTCGTCTACGTCCGGAGCAGGGTGCTTCGCGATAAACTCGATTGTCGGTTGAGACTGGTCCCACACGCTGTTTGTGTTGGTCGTCTTTTTCATGCTAAGGTTCCTTTGTTCAATTGCGGGGCGGCCTTCGGGTCGCTCATTTTTTTTCGCCCTGTTGGACTGGAACCGTACTCAGTACTTTTCGGCTCTTCTCTTGCGGGCAGGCTTGCCGCCTGCCTCGGTATTCCCCGTGGGGAATTGGATGATTGCGCTTTCCCCGCCCGCCACTCGGGCGAGGCCACGCGCAAAACTGTCTTCGAATTGATCGGCGCTGACCGTCTCGACCGGCGCATGTGCAAGGTTGCCGGTGACGAGGCGCGTGACGACGGAACGAACCGGCGTCTGCGGACGCTTCGCGGCCTCGGCCTTGCGGCCCTTTTCCATGATTTCGCCAAGCTGCATCGGTGAGAGCGCCGCATTGCTCTTTGCCACCGCCTGAAGGTTCTTGACGTGCGTCTTGCGCGCATTCTCCTGACGACGGGCGGCACCCGTGTCGGCAAAGCCGGTCATGGCAAGGCAATCGGCGTCACAAAGGAAACGGCCTTCCGGATCGTAGACCTTGACGGGCCTGTGAAGGTCAGCCGGATCGAAACGAACGGTCAGCTTGCGGCCGATCCACTCGTTAAGCACGGCGTTCCAATAGCGGTTTCCATGCAGATGAATTGCGCCGTCCGGCTTGCGCGCCGTGATGGCAACGGCCGAGAGCATCCAGAGTGACCGCTGCGCCATGCTGGCATAACGAACGATGGTGGAGGGTTCCGCGATCGACGCATCGAACGTCTGCGCGAAACTGCGACCGTGGGCGGTTTCCGTGGTGCGGTCCAGGCGGTGATTATGCTCGTCAACGCACTGCGCGACATGGCGCTGTAGCTTGTCGAGCGGCACGGCGCTGGTGCCATAGTTCTCGGGCTTCGCCTCCGGCTTGTTGCCGGTGTAGCAACCTGACATGGCCGGATGCTTGGAAATCTCCTCGGCCAGATCGCGCCAGGCGCGTTCGATCGGCTTCGACTGACCAGAACGCGGCTTCACGAAATGCGGCTCGATGTCGAGGGTTTTCAGGAGGCCGGCAACATCGTCTTCATTGACCTTGAAGCGGTGACGGGTCTTTGCTCCGCCCGAAATCATCTTGCCCGCAAAGGCGCGGCCGTTGTCCATATAGATGTGATAGGGCAGCATGCCGTCATGGTTCTCGATCATCGAACCGATGCAGGTGCGGACGGCTTCCCATGTCTCGGCCTCGGAGAGCGTCCACGAAAGAACTTTGCGGGAATAGACATCCTGAATGCCGATCAGGATCACGCGCACCGGTGTTTCCGACCATGGTGCCTTCACGAACAGGTCGAGCTGGTGACCGTCAGTGTTGACGATCTCCATGGCGTGCAGATGCGCGACGGTACGTTTCTGCGCCGGGAAAAGCTGTTTCGCCTTATCCTTGCCTTCGCGGGCGATGATCTGGGCGGCCTTCGGCACTTCCGCGTCGAGGCGGCGGCGCAAGGAACGCTCCGAAGGGATCGGTGACAGGTTCTGGTCACGGGCAACCATCATCATGCGACGGTAGCAGGCGCTAAAGGATGGACGTTCCGGCCGCAGGAAGTCGGATTTCAGGATTTTCCATGCTTCCGGGTGGCAGGGAGTGACACCGGCGGCTTCACCGCTGGCGCTGCCGGAGAAGGACGGTGCGAGGGCGGCAAGCCAGTCCTGGCGGGAGTGGCCTTCGACCATCTTGCGCCACTCGTAGTAGGTTGCTGGCACGATATCGGCCCTACGGGTAACGTGGGCGACGGCATGTTTCATGCTGATGCCCGAGGCCCGCAGTTCCTCAACTTCCGTTAGTACGGCGAAGCGGGTCTTGCAGATAGCTTTATGGGCATCTGAAAGGGCCTCAAAGCGGTCCCAAAGCATCTTTGAAAGCTTCGTCGGGCGCGGATCGGTCGGCTCCGCATTGAGGAAAGCAAGCTTCGCCTGCGCTACCGGAGGCAGGAAGGAATAATGGTACTCAAACCCGCCGCCCTGACCGGCCTTCGTGCGGGCTTTCGCAGTGGATCGCACGCCAGAGCGAGCGATGAACAACTCAAGCCCTTGGCGCGTGCTCGGAACACCCGGCAAAGCTGCCTGGGCCAGTTCGGCGGATGTGAACCATTCTTTCTTCATTTGCGCACCCGACGAATGTGCACCGGCGTCGCCTGAAGAACTTTCAGTTCCTGGGCGAGCTTCTTTTGCTCCTGGCGAATGCGGGACATTTCCGCGAGGCGGGCTTCGTCGCCTTCGAGCAGCAACAGGCCGTCATCGGAAACAACGACATCCCAAAGCCAGAAGGCGTTGGTGGCGCGGACGAACGCCTTGAAGCGCGGCATGCTGATGTCATGGGCGGTCTTGCTCTCGGCGGTGTAGCTGTCGAGAGCCGACTTCGAGACCTTGTCCAGGCCGAGATAGTAAGCCATGCGTGCCGCGATCGTGTCGCGGTCATACTGGCATTCACGGATGGCACGGGCCATTTCCCGTTTCAGGGTCGAGCGGAAGCGGTCGATATCGAGACGTTCCGATGCAGAGCGCACCGGGAAAACAGTCTTCCGAAAGAAGTCCATTTGGTTGGGATCACGTTTGCTGCTCATGCTGCCTCCTCGCGGATCGCGGCCATAAGCGCATCCGGCGTGTCAGACATGCCGATGTGTTCAAGGAAGCTTTCGCGGGTTTCGTCGCTCGCCTCGTCCCAGGCGGCGATCAGTTTCGTGAGGATGATGGATTGAGAAGGGGCGGGTGGCGTGGTCACCAAAGCCGGGGGCTTGGTGAAAGCCAGTACCTTTTTCACATCCGGGGTGTGCTTCAACGCGGCGGCTACAGCGATCTGGTCTTCACGAGGAAGCTTGGCCAAGGTCAAAAGCTGCGACTGATCGTTTTCAGCTGTTGTGCCGCGCACTGCCTGTCTCAGCACCGGATCGAGATTTTTCCCGATGCTGGTCACCTTTTCATAGGTGCTCTGACCGAAGCCAAAGCGCTCTTTGACGCGCTCGGAAAGCTCCCGCCCGCCAGAGAAGATAATTCCGTAATCGTTACGGTTTTTTTCCGAAGGTCGGCCGCGCTTGATCTCGCCGTGCTTTTCTTCCCACAGCTCGCGGTACTTCATGACGAAGATGGTGCGATCGAGCGCGTTCAACTCGTTGCGATAGAGGTTCTCGGAGATTTCGAGTAACTGCGCCTCGACGGCATCGGCCTTAACGACAATGGCGTCGATCTCCGTCCATCCAAGCAAGGTCGCTGCGGTGGTGCGATAGCCGCCCGCAACCAGCGTGAAGGGCGTTCCCTTCCTCGCAGGCGTTTTGCGGATCATGATCGGGCTGATCTGCCCGTGTTCGGACATTGAGGCGGCAATGGCCTCGGCATAATCCATGTCGATCGGGCGCAGGCGCTCGCCGATATGGATGCTGGATACGGCAACGCGAATGAACTCAGCCATAGGCCGCGTCCTGTCCGGCTGCTTCGTGCAGCATGGTCATGAAGTTGTCTTTTGCCCGTGCGGCAATCCGCTCGTAAGCCTTGTCAAATACCGGCTCGAAACGTCGCGCCTCGACGACGCGGACAGCCTGCATGACAGTCCAGCGGGCCACGCCGAGCAACACGACCAGGCGACGGCGCGGCACGTTGAAATCGACATGAAGCACATAGATCGCCAGCTGACGGGCAAGCTTCGCGTCGAACATTTCAGCAGGCGGATTGATGATGTGGCGAAGGGGAAGGTGATTGAAGTGAGAGCGCGTGGCGCGGTAGCTGGAGGCCACCATTGCCTGCAAACGCTCTTCATCAGAATACGGATTGACCATCGAAAACCTCGGGTTCGTCGCGCGGCGACGGCATTGCGGCAGATCGATGCCGGAGCGGTGGGGATCGGGATTTTGGCCGCCCCGGCATCTGGCGTCGCTCCCAGGGGGTAACAGAGCGACGGTTCGGGAAATCAGCGGGATTTGGCGGCCTCTGCCCGCACCAGGAGGCGGCAAAGCTCGGGCTGCATGTCCATGGTGAGGCAATCGACAAGCTTGGCGTCGATACCCTCGTCGCCTTCGCCAAGAAGGAGATCGACCAGCTTGTTTCCGGGTGTCATGTGGACATCGGTGTCCATGATGGTGGCGCTTGCCTCTGCAGAGAGGACTTCCTGCAGGGCTTCCTGCAGGATGGTGTCATCGAGCAGGATGGATGCAGGTGCGTAACCAGCCGCCAGCTTGGCCTGGTTGAATTCGTACGCGGCCTTTACGATGGCGCGGGCCTGCCGCAAACGTTCGGTCTCCACGGCTTCAAGATCAACGACGCAGGCAACGGCGTGCGGTTGTTTGACTGCGCGCTCTTCTACCGTTTTCTGCTCCGTGAAAAGAAATACATCAGACGGATGCGGTCGCTCGATCAGGCCGTTTTTCACACGCTCGTGCCAGTCCGCGAACTCTTCGAATGTGGGGCCTTCAAACTGGCGCTGTTTCACGCCGTTAGCGAAGAAATAATAGGCCTCGCGTTTGGACTGTGCGCGCTCGACGATGTTGTCGAAAGTGGTGATGACGAGGTCCATGACGCGTGGCGGGACGCGGTCAAAGAAAGGCACTGCGACGTAATTACGGACTGCTGCGGTCATTGAGCTGCTCCAGAGTTTTTGAGGATGGTGAAAAAGACGGCCGAAACGCCTGCGAACGCAGGACTAAAAATCAGCAGGGTTTCGGCCCACCGGCACACGCGAGAGCGCGCCGGAATGAAAATCGGGGTGTCGAAATTGGCATGAGGTTTCGTCATTGTGGGGTGACTGCTGATCGGCGATGGTCGGTGTGTGGAGCGGTCGAGAGATTGGGACTGACAGCCGGGGCGAACGAACGCCTTGCACTCGTGCGGTAGGCTAGAGCAGCAATTCGGAACCGCTTCACGCTTCATGCTGCGGCCTGATCCGCTTCGACGGCGCGACGGCCGTTCCGGTAGTTTTCCGATGGCTGCGGGCTAAGCCTGCGACCATCGGCCAAGTAGCGGGAGAACCAGAGAAGGTGCGGCCGGGTATCAAGGGCCGCTGCAATAGCGCGTTCGCCAGCCACATGAGGCTCGTAAACGGCGTTACCGGCCGTGCCGGTCGGTAGGCAGTATTTCTTGTCGATCTCGGCAAGCGTAATTTTGGCAATGATGAGCATGCCCTTAATGCGGGCAATTTCTTCCAGCCGCCTGCGCTCGGCAAGGGTAACCTTGCCGTCGTCAGAGACACGGTGCATAAAGGATTCCTTCCAGAAGGGAGGCCCTGACCGGCCTCCTTTTTTGGGGTTATTAATTCTGCGAACACAGAAAGGAATAAATCAGAATTCGGATTTTGTAAATCGTAATTCTGATTTATGCGGTGATTTATTGGCTAGACCGGAGATTCCGCCCAAAACGGCTCTCGGCGCGCGTCTCCGCGAGCTGCGGAGGAGGCTTGGCGATCCTGAACGGGACGTTTTTGCGGCCCAGCTTGGTGTGAGCAAAACCACGCTAGGAAACTATGAAAAAGGGGAGTCGGAACCGACGGCGTCAGTGCTCGACTCATACCGTCATAACTTCGGAGCGAACGTCCTTTGGATAATCACGGGTGAGGGAGAAATGTTCTCTGAGTCCGCTGTGGTCACCGAGGGCGTAGATATGGTCCATATCCCGCTCTATGACGTTCAAGCCGCTGCTGGCTCTGGACTAATTCCGAAAGAGGATGATCTGCACAAGAGCGTGGCTTTTAGCCGCGCGTTCCTTCGAAGCATCGGCGCAAAGCCCGAGAATTGCGTAATGCTTGAGGCTAAGGGTGAAAGCATGCTGCCGACCATTCCAGACGGCGCTTTCATGATCGTTGACCAAAGCAAGACCGAGATCGTTGATGATCAGGTTTTCGTGTTCCGTGTAGGACCTGGCATAAAGGTGAAAAGGGCCAACTGGCGAATGGATGGATCACTCGAATTGCGTTCAGACAATGAACAAAATGGCTACCCTGCGGAGGTCATTGGAGAGGATATTGCTTATGACCTATCAGTCGTCGGGCAAGTTCTCTCTCTCCTGCGAAAAGCTTGAGCTAATCCCGGTGGTATACGCTCCGGCTCCGAAACAGCTTTTTTGCCGGTTCTATTCCACATAAGGTTGCGCAATGAGCAATGACCCGTTTTTTTCACTGCCATCAGATTCTGAATGGAACGCTCTGATCGGAAGACAGGGCAGCACGATTAACTACGCGGATGGCTATATCGAAGCTGCTCTCGATCTCGCGCAACTCGTAATCAATGAAAACAGGTTTTGGCAAAGAGACACTTTGGTCCTGCCGATCCTCTACAACGCAAGACATTCGATTGAGCTCCATCTTAAACTCGTGATCGGGGTGCTCGTTGAGTCGAGCATTTTGAAAACTGGCCACATCCCAAACCATGACATAGCCTCGCACCTTCAGTTCTTGATCAATTGCAATGTCCCTGATTTAAAGCTGCGAAGCTCTTTGAGGGACCTCCAGCCATTCGTGGAAAGTCTTGCAAGAATCGATGAGGATGGTCAGGAGCTTCGATATTCTACAAATCGAGACGGCAAGCCAAGTCTCGACAACAAGGCCTTGGCAAACATCGTCGTCATCAGGGATAGCTTAGGTCAACTCAAAGATATTTTGGAAGCCTTCAAGTATCGGGCGTTTGATCTACGCGACGAGTTTCAGACCGGAACCCATACAAATTTTTTGTCGCGTGCGGACCTGTTCTCCCTTTCAGCCATGCTCCCTAAAAAGGAACTTTGGTCCGAGCAGGATTTCGATATATCTAAAGCAGCTATAATGCAGCACTTCGGAATAGGAAGCCGCCAATTCTCTTGCGCGTTAAACGTGATTCAGACGCGTAGGCAGTTGAATGCCATGATAGGCGTGCCAACTGAATTGGTTCACCTTAGTGACGAGAAGGCGATTTTTCTCGCGCAGCAATGGCGAAAGTTTCATCCTAATCGCCAAAGGTCAGACTTGGGACTTGATTTTTTCAAGCGCGAGTTTGGCGGAACATCGGAACGTCACAAGATTGAAACAGCAGCATTGGACGCGATACTGGAAGCACTGAATTTCGATGAAATTGCCGATGCGGAGACCATCTTCTATCTAGCGCGCGACCGAAACTTTTCAGAAAGCTACGAAAGCAGTCTGGATAGGAAGAAAAAGGAGTATCGCGCATCAGGTGATCTTGAGACTGAGGCATTCAATCTCATGCATAAAACCAACTTTCTATCAGAGTTTACAAGAGGGGTTGTTATGCTCGGACGGCTTGACTTGCCTAACCACCTCGAAGGCATCTGATGACGACTTCACATTGACGACGTTGACTCTATCAAAAAATAGAACAAAATATGAACATTGAAAACGCCACGTGTGAGGTAAGAGGGTATGGCGCCAGTTGAAAAATTCGTTGTTGTTCCGTTTCCTAATCGGAAAGGTGAGATAGTGGATATCGATTGGAAACTCGCTCCAAAAAATGCTCGTTGGTGGGCTGTCGATGCCAATGGTGAAGCTCACTGGTTTTGCGAACCGGACATTGCGGCGTTTACTGACTTCTGGTTTTCGGAGCCTATCGGGGCACCTTCATTCGGCTTCGACGGCGACTGGAGAACGAGCTTAACACAGCGCCCGTCGCGGTTTGGTCTGGTCCGGTAACACAAAAAGCCGCGTTGCATCTTCACGCAACGCGGCTTTTCCAATTTGGCTCTGATTTCATTGCAAAAAATCTGAATTTTTAGAACCTGCAAGGCAATTGCATGTTCAATTTGGCTTCTGGCGGGTCATCTGCGCTTGTTTGAGAGATGTCCGCGTGAGGCCGCCGATTTCCTAAAGGCCGGTTTTCTGGGCTTTAAGAGGTCTTAAAAGACCGATAGGGTGGTTTTTGAATGATTGTTGAGGCCCGTGGAGATTTTCGCGAATTTTGCCGCGACGGTTCGCAGGTCGGGCTAGCGACTTGTCAAACTCGATTTTGATTGGTGATTGCCAATCCCTTCGAAAGCCCCTGATTTATAAGGCGTTTTCGCCAGTTCTCGGATATTATCGGATATTCCCAGAGATTCCAGTCAGTGGTGACAAAGTACATGCGTTGAGAATTTGCGACATTCCTCGCACTGCGCGTGGCTGGCCGGACGCCAAAAAAAGGGAAACCCGCTTGCCGTATCGAAACAGCCAGCGGGTCTCAACCTTTACCCCCTCCCACAAGGGCGAGCGAACAAAAGCACATCAAATGAATTATGACAAGATCAAGGCGACCATATTGTTGCGGTAGAAGACTCTGTTTGCCAGTTTAGCGGCGGATGGCAGAGAGTAACCACTTCCGTATGCCGCTCGTAGGGGGAGCGGTAAGACACGATATTCTCGTTGCAGCGTAAGGGCGCGCCGGCAGCATAGACATTTGCAACGGCACGTGGATGATGGTCCACTTTGTATTTCGGGGCCGTTCCCCTTCCGTAAGTGATCATGTCGGCAGCGAAAGAAGCAGCCGGGATGGACAGGACGGCAAATACGGCAACCACACAAGTTCGTCTGAGATTTATGGACATGAGCTATCCCCTCGCGTTGAACAACGCAGGAAAACGCGATGCGCCCGGAAGCTGTTCCCTGTGCCAAATGGTATTTTCACGGGGTGACAAAAAAATGCCCGCTCGCGGCGGGCAATTCAGAGGGGAACTGAGGTTAGGAGCCTCGCGTCAAGAACGGATATCCTCGCCATAAGTTCCGCCTGGTTACATGTCGCCCGACAAAAATCGTGCACGCTAAGCCGACAGAGCAGGAGCGGTGTCTTCACAAGCAATCGAAATAACGCAAATAACTGTGTACTGGGAAATTTTGGAGCGGGCGAAGGGATTTGAACCCTCGACCCCAACCTTGGCAAGGTTGTGCTCTACCCCTGAGCTACACCCGCTCAAATCCATCGGTCCGGGGTAGTACGCTGAACCGTGGGCCACCGCAATGCGGCGACGGGCGCTATATCGCTCAATCGATTTTGGAATGCAACAGGGAAATGACAAAAACGCGAAAATTTCTTTGAGAAATGCGACAAGCGGCGGAAATGATTGGGAATTTTCGCGCCGTCGCTTTTTCACGCGTTGCCAAGCCGCGGTTGCCCCCTTAATCATGACGGATAGGATATCGGAATCGGCAAAGGCAGGCGGCAGGATATGGCGGAAAATTCTCCGAAGACGGCAGCGGACTTGTTCGCGTTTCTGGACGGGCTCGGCATCGAGCATAAGACAAAACAGCATGAGCCGGTCTACACCGTTGCCGAATCCCAGTCGTTGCGTGATCTAATCCCGGGCGGCCACACGAAGAACCTTTTTGTGAAGGACAAGAAGGATCAATATTTCGTTCTGACCGTTGAGGAGAACGCGGTCGTCGATCTGAAAAGCGTTCACAAGACGATTGGCGCGGCAAGCCGCGTATCCTTCGGCAGGCCGGAAAAAATGCTTGAATATCTGGGTGTCGTGCCGGGATCTGTCACGGTTTTCGGCGCCATCAACGACACGGGTGGGCAGATCACCTTCGTACTCGACAGCGATCTTCTGGAAAACGAGCTGATCAACGGTCACCCGCTTTCCAACGACCAGACGACGACGATAGGAAACAAAGACCTCATTCGCTTCCTGGAGGCGACCGGCCACACGCCGCTTGTCTTGAAAGTCAGCGAGTGAGATACGATCTTTGCTTCAACCAAGACAATACGACAGAGATTACGGGAGACCGGCATGAGCGGCACGAACAATCCTTACGGCAGTTCCTATGGCGGGCAGATGTCCGGCAACGCGCAATATGGCGGGGAGCTGAACGGCGCGTCTTCCGGTCACATCAAGGACACCACAACGGCGGCCTTCTCCAAGGATGTTCTCGAGGAATCGCGCCACCAGCCGGTTCTGGTGGATTTCTGGGCACCATGGTGCGGCCCGTGCAAGCAGCTGACGCCGGTTCTCGAAAAGGCAGTAAACGAGGCGAATGGCCGCGTGAAGCTTGTGAAACTGAATATCGACGATCACCCGTCTATTCCAGGACAACTCGGCATCCAGTCCATTCCCGCCATCGTCGCTTTCCTGGATGGCAGGCCGGTGGATGGCTTCATGGGCGCGGTACCGGAAAGCCAGATCAAGCAGTTCATCGACAAGATCGCCGGACCTGATGCGGGTGATCCGAAAGCTGAGATCGAAGCGGTTCTGGCAGAGGCAAAGCAGCTTCTGGCGGATGGCGATCATGATGGCGCGGCACAATTGTTCGGCGCGGTTATGCAGGCCGATCCCGAAAACGCCGCCGCAATCGCTGGTATTGCCGAATGCATGATTGCCGTTGGACAATATGAACGGGCAAGCGAACTCCTCTCGTCCCTGCCGGCGGAAGTGGCTGCAGATGCTGGCATTCAGCTCGTCTCGAAAAAGATCGCGCAATATGAAGAAGCCCGCAAGATTGGCGACCCGGTGGCGCTGGAACGTGATCTCGCGCTCGATCCCGATAATTACGAGGCTCGTGTGAAGCTTGCCAAGGTCCTCAATGCTCAAGGGCGGCGGGATGAGGCAGCGGATCATCTGCTCTATGTCATGCGCAAGGACAGAACCTTTGATGATGACGGCGCGCGCCGCCAGCTTCTGGAGTTTTTCGAGGCCTGGGGCTTCAAGGATCCGGCAAGTGTGGCCGGGCGCCGGAAGCTTTCGGCGATCTTGTTTTCGTAATGCGGGCATATCCCGGCCATGGCAGTTGATCCGCCGGCCGGGCAGCGGTGAACAGGGGGCTTGATCCCATGCATGTCGGAAATGCGAGATATGTGAAGAACAACGATTTGCCGGAAACTGTGCCGGTATTTCCATTGTCGGGCGCGTTGCTTTTGCCGGAAGGCCACCTGCCGCTCAATGTCTTCGAGCCTAGATACCTCGCCATGATCGATATGGCACTGGCCGGCCACCGGGTCATCGGGATGGTGCAGCCGGCCCTTCACGTCATTGAGGGGGGGCATGACGGTGGTCCTTTGAGCGCTGTCGGATGTCTTGGTCGCATCACTTCCTTTTCGGAAACCGGGGATGGGCGTTATGTCATTTCGCTCACTGGCATCTGCCGCTTCCGCCTGCTGGAAGAGGTGGATGTGGGCAAGCCCTATCGCAGTTTCCGGCACGCGCCCTTCATCGCCGATCTTTCCGGCGAGTATGATGAGGACGCTGTGGACCGCGAAAATCTGCTGCGGGTGTTCCGCGCGTTTCTGGATGCGAACCAGCTGGAAGCCGATTGGGAAAGCGTGGAGCGCGCAGGCAATCGTGTCCTCGTCAATTCGCTTTCCATGATGTCTCCCTTTGGTCCCGCCGAAAAGCAGGCGCTGCTGGAAGCGCCTGACCTGAGGACGCGGGCCGAAACATTGATCGCCATCACCGAGATCGTTCTTGCCCAGGGCTCGGGCGAGGCCGGTACTGTGCTGCAGTAGGATCGCCGCCATGGACGACAGGATGAGCAATGCCGATCCCAAGCTGCTTGAGCTGCTGGTTTGCCCCTTGACGAAGGGACGTCTTTCCTACGATCGCGCCCGCAACGAGCTGGTGTCCGAAAGCGCAGGGCTCGCCTACCCGATCCGCGACGGGGTGCCGATCATGCTGATTTCCGAAGCGCGCAAATTAGAAGACTAGCGTTAGCCCTGCCTGCCGCTCTCTCCACAGTGTCATGTCGCAAATTGACGATGATGCGTTGACAACCGTGCGTGGATTTGACCAGAGTCCCGCCCGACATGTCTGTTGCGGGGAGAAAACTGATGTCGTTGCGCGCGCTCGTCCGGATCTCGTTGATTGCGGTCTCAACCGCCATTACTTTTATTCCAGCTGTGGCGGCGGAACCTTCCCGCAAGGTAGTTACCACCAAAAATGGCGATTATTTCGGGTTCGATCTCAGAACCGAGCAGAATGTCTCGCTTGAGCAGTGCGGCGAGATTTGCGTCGGCGATACCGCCTGCAAGGCGTTCACCTACAATCCAAAGGTGCAATGGTGTTTCCTTAAATCGGATTTCAATCAGCTCAATGCCTTCCCCGGTGCCGTCGCCGGCAAGATCGTGCAGGTTGTCGCTGAAGCCGATATCGGTGCACCGCAGCGTCTTTCTTTCGTGACTGATAGCCTGCAGCAGGAAGCGCGCCGGCTGAAATCGGGCCTTGCGGCAAGCGCGGAGCAGCAGAGCCAGGGACTGGAGAGCCTGCTGCAAACGGCAAGGCAGCAGGCGGCAGCCGACGCGATCGAAACCTACAAGGCGGCTCTTGCGATTTCACCCGATGACGGTGCTCTCTGGGCCGAATTTTCGCAAAGGGCGGCGCAGGTTACCGACAATTACGCGATTGCGGGCCAGGCCGCTTCCGCTGCCATCAATGCCTATCAGTTGAGCCGCACAGTCAGTGCCCGCACCGAGGCGTTGAACCGGCTGGCCCAGGCTTTCGAAAAGACCCAGAATTATCGCGCGGCGCTCAATGCCTATAAGGAGAGCCTCACACTTTCCGATAATGCGCAGACGAAGGCGGCCTATGCCGATCTGCGCACGCGCCAGGGATTCCGCGTCATCAACAATACGATTGATACGGATAGTGTCAGCCCGCGCGCATGCGTGCAGTTTTCCGAACCGCTGGTGAAGAACGGTGTCGATTATTCCTCTTTCGTCACATTGGATGGTGCTGCACCCAAGGCGATTGAGTCGAAGGGCAGTGAGATTTGCGTCGAGGGGCTGACCCATGGTCAGCGTTACAAGATTGCGTTCCGCGCCGGCCTGCCGTCCTCGGTGGAAGAACCGCTGGAAAAGCAGGTCGATCTCGATATCTACGT
>Ga0308172_1000435_pt1 | contig 53960 bp, 54 predicted proteins | sample PhyGR2_FD_202134 | JGI IMG/M metagenome (GOLD analysis project Ga0308172, IMG submission 202134) | Phyllosphere microbial communities from UC Gill Tract Community Farm, Albany, California, United States - DLSLSG.R2 | ecosystem: Host-associated > Plants > Phyllosphere > Unclassified | place: USA... | reverse complement strand
CTTCCTGGCCGAACACCTGCCGCCGCAGCTGGAGGCCTCGCGCCTGCATTGTGATGGCGCGTGTGAGCGGGCCAAGGAGAAGATCAAGGCCAGTGCGTTGGGTGCGTTGGCGGTGGATGCGGGCTGAAGCGTTGCCATCGGGCGTCTCGCCCAAATGGAAGAATAAGGCCCCGGGCGCGAGCTGACGGGGCCTTCTTTATTGCGTTGACGTGAGTCTGTTACCCGCAGGCCCAATCCAGCTCCATTTTTTCCAAATCCATCTGGGCGTTCCCGCCACCGAAATTGAACCCCCCTAAAGACTCTTCGAACTCCAGGTAGTACGGCCCAAAGTCAGGGTAGCCCTGGTTCGGAACCATCGTGCCACCCAAATGTGCAGGCGTGCGCCAGCGGCCCAGATCAAGCTCGACGCCCTTGTCGCTGTAAGCGGGAACATAGCCGCTCAGTGTGCACTCGTGATCCCACTCGCGGGCCGGTTTGCCAACGTTGGGGTCGTTTTCACGTACGGCTGCCCGGATGGGAAGGGCGGTACTGACGCCAGACATGCATCCTGCTTCTGCATCCTCTTTCGAGGTCTGTTCGTCGCGCGTGTAGAGCCATGTGTCTGGGAAGTACTCGGCGTAGCTCTGCGTCATCCAGCTTGGGGTATCGCCCAAATATTCAGATGCAAGGGTTGGCGGCAAACATAGTGGCGCGTCGAACTCTTCCTGTGTCAGCCAGATGACGGCGTAGCGTGTGCCAAGAATATCCTCCATGTCGTGTTGGCAAGGGTGGCGGTCCTGGGAGTGTTGCCAGAAAGGGAGGAGGTCCTTGTCTGTGGGGGGCTCTGAGGAGTTTGCGCGTTCAAAAAATGCGGTTACCTCGTCGCTGGTCTCCATCTCCTCGAACTGATCATCGACAAACATACTCAGGCCAACCAGTTGCTGCCCTTGTGCGCGGTACTGCCGCGGGAGATGCAACGTGAATGCGTGCCTCATGGGATGCCCGAACACGGGGCTCAATGGCCACTGCTGGGGTGTAATGCCCGGAGGAAGACCGAGCGCCCAGCCTCCTGCCCATTCCGGGCCGCGTGTGCGCATCGCGAGGTCATGTTGAGGATCAAGCGTCAGGTCAAACGCGCAGGTCAGTGAGGGGGCGGCTGCTGGAAGTTGGCGCTCGCGATACACGGGTAGGTTCTGGGATAGTTCGATGGTCCTGACTACCTCGTCCTGTACAGCAACCCGCAGGAGGAGTCCGTCTTCCGTGACGTCGAAATGCCTTGCCCATCCTTCCAACTCATTGTCATCCCTCTCTGCAAGCTGCAGCAGCGGGCGCGCATTGAGGGCTTCGGCAAGGGTCATACCGATGTGCAGCCGGTCGATCACCGCATGCCCGGGGAAGGTGCGCAAGAACGTTATGTAGCCCAGACGCCCCTCAGCATCGAGGCGTGCGCTGACGCTGGCTGGCGTGCAGGTCAGGTATCCGTCCTCTCCTGGCGGTACCCAATGCTCTCCGAAAGCGCTGGCCACGGTTTCCAGCGACATCAACGGACGAAGGTGGGCAAATTTCAGCACGTTCATTGGGCAGCTCGGGTGTGATCTTTTGGCAGGCATCTGACAATGCACGAACTGGCTCGCGTTGGGCACGCAACTTGTTGCAAATCTACCTTTTTGTGCGGTGGGTGCAGGTGGCCCTTCTTTTTTTGGCGGTATCGCGAGCCGAGTCGCAGACCTCAGACCTTGGGCAATTGGCATACTGCATGCGGCAGTTGCCAATGCTCCGAGTATCCGGCCCGATACGGAGAGACGGCCGAGCGCGTTAAGGAACCGGTCTTAAAACTGGCGAAGGGTCAAACCATCCGTGGGTTCGAATTCCACTCTCTCCTCCACACCGCCAAGCGCCCCGAACGGGGCATTTTGCGTATCAGGACGCAAGGCCAGACTGGGAAGCAAGGGGCTGTACGCGTCTCCGCGACAAATCGCGCGGGTGACTTCGCCCAAGTAGGGGCTGTCGCGCACGGCGATGGCCACGCCCACTGGCCAGCGGTCATCCTTGGCGTCGGCGAACAGGTCGGCGCTACTGGAAGCGCCTTGGGCGAGGGCGGTGGTGGGGGCAAGCAGCGAAAGGGCGAGCACAGGCTTGAAGATGCGGGTGGCGTTTTGGGAGGGCGGGCTGAGCTTTGGCTGGCTGGACTTACACGGAACGCACCGCCGGGGCGGTCATCGGCTTCGGTTCAGCCAATGCGGTCGGCGCACGCGCGGCGGTGGCCGGGTGGGCAAACCGCCCCTGAAATGCGAGAATGCGACCCCCGGCCTGTGCCGGGGAGCCATGCCGGACGGGCCGCTAGCCCGACCAGATGCCTGGGTTAAGATGACCTGGGTACGCGGGGCGCGGACAGCGCTACCGATACGGAGAGATGGCCGAGCGGTTTAAGGCACCGGTCTTGAAAACCGGCGAAGGGTCAAACCTTCCGTGGGTTCGAATCCCACTCTCTCCGCCACTAGATCCTAAATCATTGATTTGAAATCGAATCTTGATTCGGTTCGATTAGAAGGCAGGAGGCATGCAGACGAAACGCTCGCATGCGCATCCCACATCATTTGAGCCGGTCTGCCACTGGCCGCTGGTCCTTCGTCCAGCGCGTCCCTGTCGATTTTCAAGATGCTGACCTCCTCGTAGCTCGCTTGACGAGCGCGGAGGACCTTCAAGAGCTGACGTTGAACCGGCGCCGCTCCCCGATGGCTCGGTCACGGAGCGATGGCAGATCGACAGGCCAAAGGATCTCAAGCTCCATCGCCTACTGATGGAGTTGGAAGCGATCGATGCGGAAAACGAGCGGTCGCGTCCCTTGCCGGCCATGGCCCAATCCACTCCGGTGCCGGTGCCTCGTGAGTAGCGTCGGCGGCGATGCCCGCAATCGAGACCCGCGACGACGGGTTCCGACGCCCCGTTGCTGCGCGTCGGCGTTGTGCCGCCGGGCCGGCCACATACGCAGACCGTTGATACGACCCTCAGCCCACAGCGGGTTTGGCTGTCATCAGGTAGAAGATCGCGAGAAACGAGAACAGGGCCGGCACGCCCAGCGCCGCCCACGTGCCGAGGTGTTGATCGTAGCGGAGGGGAAGCGGCTCGCCCCGGTCGGCGGCAGCACGGGCCAGATCGCGCAGGCGCATCTGCAGCCAGACCACGGGCAGCCAGCACAGGCCGGCAATCACATACAGCACGATCGACCAGTACAGCCACGGGGTGGTCAGCGCAATGCCCAGCCGGTGCGCCAAGTAGAGTCCACTCAATGGCTGGAACACGATGGTGGTGGCAGTGAAGAGCCAATCGGCCAGCACCACCAGCTCGGCCACGGCCGCCACCACCCGTGGGTCACGGCGGCGACTGGCGAATAATAGATAGAACGCCGTGCCGACGCCGGTGCCGAACAGGAACGTCGACGACACGATGTGCAGCACTTTAACGACGACGATGTCCACGAGGTGGCTCCTCCAGACGCAGCAACAGGTAGATGAGCGCAGCCAGGGGCAGGTTCTTCACGATGGGCCCGTATGGATGCGCCCAGTAACCCGGCAGCCAGACGGTGATGACGACCGTGTAGAACGCAATCAGCGCCAACTGCAGGCGATAAGTGGTGCGCCGCCAGGCGCGTTTCCACATCGTCAGCCCCAGTACGACGTCCAGCGCCGCGGCGCCATACAAGGCCAGCGGGGCGACAGTTGCCGGCACCTGCGCCTGGGCGAGGAGGGCCAGGCTTGCCGCCGTGGGATAGACGAAGGCCGACACCCAACCGGTTACCAGCCAGGTCACCGCATTGGCTGCGCGGGCCAACGGCAATGTGGCGCGCAACATGGCGCGCGTCCGAAGCTCGGGGGCCTGGTGGCGCGGCACGAAGTCGATCGGTGCGCGCAGGGGTCGCCCGAGCAGCGTCTGCCACGCACCGGAGGCCGCTGTGTTGCCGTGCGCGAGCATGGTCATGGTGTCTGCATCCAGTGCAATGCCAGGCATCCATCGGGTCAGTGCGGTGGCCAGGTCCATCCAGCGGGGCGCCACCGGAAACCAGCGCAGACGATGACCCAACGCGTCGGCGAGGGTTGCCAGGTAGGCAGGCAGCGTCAGCGGTACCGGCCCCACTGCGGCAATCAGCGGTGGAGGGCAGGGGTGGTCCACCAATGCTATCAATCCGTCGACCAGGTCCTGCTGGTGGATGGGTTGGACGCGTGCGCCCCCGGGCGCCGGGAAAGGCAGCACGGGGAGCAGGGCCAATTGCAGGAACAGGCCTGTGCTGGCGCCTTTCGACGCAAACACCAGCGAGGGGCGCACGACAGTCACATCGCCGGGGAAGCGCAGCGCGCAGCTCTCGCCGAGCGCCTTGCTGCGCCAGAAGCGGGTAGGGGCACCCGGGCCGGCGCCCAGCGCCGATATATGGATCAAGCGGGGCACGCCGGCGCGCGCTGCCTGTTCAAACAGGGTGCACGGGCCCTTGACATGGACATCGTCAAAACTCTGTCCATCGCGCTCGGAAAAAATGCCGGCCGCGTTGATCAGCACGTCCAGCGTACGCAGCAGACTCTGCAGCGCGTGGTCGTCGGGCGTCGAGAAATCGAAACGCAGCAGCCGAGCATGCTCGTTCGGTCGGTCGCTGTCCGGGTTCCGCATCGCAAGGAAGACTTCATGCCCCTGCCGCACCAGTTCCTCACCCAGCGTGCGTCCGATCAGACCATTGGCGCCGATGATCAGAATCCTGCGCGGGGCTATCGCCCGGGTTGGCTGCGTCGCGCCTTGGTGGCGGGTAGTTGCGCCAGCCTCTGTTCCACCGTGCTGCTGTCGCTGCTCAGCCATGGCCGCCTCCGTGCGCCGGCGGCAGGGACCAACGCCACCAGCCACTGGATCTGGCCCCGCAGCGCACACCGGCATGTGCAACCCGACATGCCCCATACATTGGTCGGCTACACCATCCACCACCTGTGCTCGGTGTTCTGGGCGTGCGGCTACGAGCTGCTGCGTGGACGGCGTCACGCGCCGGAGGCGGTGCTGGCAGTGGCCACGACCACCACGGCCGTGGCGTATCTGGTGGACTACAAGGTAGTGCCGGCTCGGCTTTCGCCCGGGTTCGAACGGCACCTGCGGCGCTCTGACCTTGTCTGGGTATATGCGGCGTTTGCCGCGGGCCTTGCACTTCCTGCGCTGGTGGCAAAGCGAAGCAGGCGGACACACCGCCGCTGAGAGGACCGTTCATGGTCCACCCTCCGGCGCCAGCCTGCGCAGGCCGGTCATTGCCGGGCCCTCCAGCAACTCGCCGGTGGGGGCGAAACGGCTGCCATGGCATGGGCAGTCCCAGCTCTTGGCGGGGTCGTTCCACTGCACCAGGCATTTCATGTGCGGGCAGACCGGCGATAACGCGTGCAGTTGCCCTTGCGGATCGCGATAGATCGCCTGCCGCTGGCCGTCCCGTTCCACCAGCGCCCCGCATCCGCTATTTACCTCGTCGACATGGGTGGGCATCTCCCGCTTGATCCGATCGCCGACCAGGTGCTTGATTACCGTGGCGTTGGTCCGGGCCCACCCCTTGGCCGACTTCATCGGCGTGATCCGCAATGGGCTGAGCAGTCGCGCGGCATCGCTGTGTACCCCGGTGATGCCCTCGGTGATGAGCTGTGCCGCTACGGCGCCCCATACCAGCCCATCGGCCTGGAAACCGGTCGCCACCCAGACGTTGTCGTGCGCGCTGCCCCCGATGTAGGGCAGACCATCGGCTGGCTTGAACTGTTGCGCCGACCAGGCAATGACGTCGCCGGTTACCTGGAAGCGCTCGCGGACATAGGCGTCAAGCCGTTGGGTTTCCTCCTGCTGGCGATGCTGCTCTCCAACCTGATGCTTGCCGCCCACGGCGACCAACCACTGCTCGCCTGTTGCCGCAACAGCCGCACGCAATGACCGCTCGCTGTCCTTGATCCAGTGGATGCCCGGGGCGGGCGGGTCAGCCACACGCACGGCGATACCGCATTCGCGGTACACCTCCATCTCGGCCTGGACCAGATTGAATCCTGCCGGGGAGTGGGTGGCCAGCACGATATGGCGCGCGTGAATGCGGCCACCCGGGGTCATCACGCATCCCTCGCTGGCATCCACGTCCACGGCCGGAGTCGATTCGAATACCGGAATCCGTCTGCCCAGGTGCGCGGCCAGCCCGAGACAGAACCGGTAGGGATCAAACTGCGCCTGCCCTTCGACCCGGAAACCGCTTGCCAGGGCGAAGGGCAGCCCGCCCCGGCTCGCAGACGGCGTCAGCCCGGCGCGCTGGTAGGCGAGCATTTCCTGCTCAACGCGCACCCGCAGGTCGTTGGCATCGTGTTCGATGCCATAGAACATCGGTACCCGGCCAAAGCCGCAGTCCAGCGCGAGCCTGCGCGCGGCGCGCTCGATGGTGCGGATGCCTCCAGCACGCAGGGCGCGCACCTGCCCGACGACGCCGCCACCCCACCGGGCACTGAGATCAGACATGTTGGACACAGCGGTGTAGAGGTTGCCCGTAGAGAGACCCGTATTGCGCCGGGCGATCTGCCCGGCGTCGATCAGGACCACGCGCTGCCCGGCATCGGACAGGTGCAAGGCGGTGAGAAGCCCGGTGATGCCGCCCCCTACGACGACGACATCGGTGTGAAGATCTGTCTCCAGAACGGGAAAAACCGGCGCGTCCGGCGATGGGGACGGGAGGGTCCAGATGCTGGTGTTCGTGTCGGCAAGGTGGCGCATGACAATCCCTTTGAGGTAGCAGAGAGGCGGGTGAACGACAGGCGGGTGTCCTAGCTGATTGCCCGCTCAAGAACCCCCAGCGCATCGCCGCGCACGATGCAGGTACCCGCTGGATCCAGCCGGGCCACGTGGACGCGCGTATGCGGGCGCGCAACCCGCGCAATGATCTCCATGATCTCCGTCGGCATGCGCATGCCCAGGATGACCTGCAGCACCGCACCGGGCACCGGAATATGACGAGACTGGCTGAGCAGACGCCATTCGCGCTCATAGGCCCAGTGCGAGGTTTTGGTCGTGAGCGCACGCAGCGCCGCGTCGCCGCTGGCGGCCACGTCTATGGTCGGCAGGCGCCGGGTGTAGCGCACCGGATGCAGTGGCAGCCGCTGCGGATCCAGTTCGAGCGCGATGGCGACGCCGGCAAACCGCCCCGCATAAAGCGACCACATGCGCACGTCCTCGAAACGGTCAGTGAGACTGCAGATCCGGGTGGGCAGGTTGCGGTCCAGTTCGCGGGCGGTGCCGAACTGTGGGCGCGCCGCACCTTGCCCGACCATGCGCGCGAACTGTCCTTCAAAGGGATCATTCAGGGCTTCGTAGTGTTCGCAGTAAAGCCGCTCATTGACCACCACATCCAGAAGGTGCGCGAGCTGCTCGACGGGCTTGAATTTGTAGAAGATCAAGGAGGACTCCCGGCGACCGGCCGGCGGCGCAGTACCTGCGTGTGGCCCGGCCGTGTGGTGTGGACACCTGACGCTGGTCCCGAAATCTGCGCCACAGGGGTGTGACAGCTCGTCAATAAAAGATGATCTGTCCGTGATGCGCAGTGAACGCGTGGATCGCCCAGCCATTGGCCGTCGCGCTGGCGTCAACAAGATGGCTCTGCACGGTCACGTGTTCGCCACGGAGGATGCACGCGCGGTGGAAGAGCGGGGGCGCATGGTGAAGCTGCAGCCGGGGAGGGTCTTCGGCGCTTACGGAGTACGACATGGGACAGAACAACCAGAACGACCGCAACCAGCAGAACCAGCAGAACGAGCAGGAAGAGAACCAGCGCAATCAGCAGAATCAGCAGAACGAGCGCAACGACCAGAACCAGCAGAACCAGCAGAACCAGCAGGACCAGCAGGACCAGCGCAACGAGCGCGATGATCAGAACGAGCGCAATCAGCGCTGACGCCATCAGGGGCGAGCCGGAAGGCTCGCCCCTTCACCTTGTCGTCGAGGCATTTCGTGGACTTCTCGATCGATTCCCTGTTTGAGCACACGAAGGTGCTCTCGCTGTCTTCCCACCCCGCGTCTGCCGGCCTTGTGTACGTGACCTCCCAGCCGATGGCCGGCGATGACGCGTACCGGTCCTCTTTGTGGTTCACGCCGTCGCCCGGTGCCTCGGCGCCCAGGATGCTTGCCACCACGGGCGGCGTGGGGTCGCCACAGCTCCGTGCGGACGGCAGGATGATTGCCTTTCTCAGCAAGCGTGGCGGGGTCCGGAAGCGACTGCCGCACGTACTGGCCACCGACGGTGGTGAGGCGCGCGCGGCCGGCAATGCGAAGGAGCTGAACGTTTCATCGTTGCTGCAATGGCATCCAGACGGGCGCCATCTGCTTGCGCTGGTGCGCCTTCCATACGCCGAGGACAGCGGCGACGACGTGGCACATCCAGCGCGACCGAATGTCATAACCCACGTCCCCTACAAGCGGGATGGGGCCGGATTCACAGTAGGCGCGCGCACGCATCTGTTCTGCCTGGACATGGAGGGCAGCGAACCGCCGCACCCGCTGACATCGGGTGACATCGACGTGCGGGCCGGCGCGTGGTCGCCCGACGGCACATGCCTGGCGTACACCGCGACCGCGTCCGGGTGCACCCGTCACCGCATCAACCTCTGGATGCTCGGCCCGGATGGCGTGCGGCAGCAGATAACCACCCATTTCTCCACGATGAGCGGCCTGTGCTGGTCCCCCGATGGCCGCCAGCTTGCGTTCGCCGCCAACACGGTCGACGGGGATTCGGCGTCCTATCTTTATTGCTGGAGCCAGGCCGAAGGCGTGCAGGGGCCCTTGATCGCAGACAGCCTGGAGGGCGCGCAGATCGTGTGGCGACCCGACGGCCGGGCAGTGGCGTGCGTCATCAGCCGGTGTGGACTGTTCGAGGTCGCGATCATTGATGTGGCCGACCGCAGCCACTCTCTGTTGCCCAACGACGACAGCCAGGTATCCCACCTGGGCGCCTGCGGCGATGCACTGGTGCTGGTGGCTGCCAGCTACACCTGCCTGGAAGAGGTGTATCTGAGCGCATGGGGCCGCGATTCGCGCCGCCGCAAAGTGACCGCGCTCAACGCCGGGCTCTCTGCGCGCTTGCCCGTCACCTGCTCTCGCCGGTCCTTCAAGGTGCCCGATGGACGCGGCGCCACCGAGCAAGTGGACGCATGGCTGCTCGCGCCGAAGGCTAGGCGCGGCGACCCGCCACCTCCGCTTCTGGTAGATATGCATGGCGGCCCGCACAGCGTTGCCTTGATGGATTTTGCGGCCCATGTGTACCTTTACGCCGCCGTGGCCCGGGGCTGGATGGTGCTGGCGCCAAACCCCGTAGGATCGAACGGATATGGGCAGGAGTTCGAGAAGCGGCTGGTCGGGCGCTGGGGCGAACTGGACCTGCCGCAGGTGCAGGCCATGGTGGCCGAATTGCAGGCGGATGGAACAGCGGGCACTCCCGTCGCCTGCGCGGGGAAGTCCTACGGTGGCTTTCTGAGCGCGTGGGCGATCGGCCGCAGCACCACCTTTGCGGGCGCGGTGATCAGCGCCCCCGTGGCCAACATGCTCTCGCATGCCGGCACGTCCGACTCGGGCTACTACGTAACACCGTATGCCATGGGGGCAGAAGCCGAGGAGAACCCGAAGCGCTATCAGGCGTTGTCCCCGGTCGCGAGCATAGGTAATGCGAACGGGCCTGTTCTGCTGCTGAACGGCGCCGATGATCAGCGCTGCCCAGCTGGCCAATGTGAGGAACTGATGACCCGCGTTGCCCGCTCGGGGCGGGTATCGGCCACCCTGGTGATCTATCCGGGGGGCAGCCATTCGCTGGCCGCCACGGGTCGCCCGTCACATCGATGCGACTACCACCGGCGCATCGCAGACTTCCTGGACAGCCTCCGCTGAGCTCGTTCATTGCTCCAACTGTGGGGCCACGATCCGCACCAGACGATCCGTGCCTGTGCGCGCATCGTCGTTGCGGCTTCGGCTGAAGCCGGTCCAGTCGCCCCGGCACACAAAACGCAGGTCCGCTTCGCCCGCGGGCACCAGCCGCATGGACCAGTACGGGAAGCGGCGCCCGCTGATCTGGCCCTGACCGAGTTCCATCATTTCGCAATGACTGGTGGAATCCAGGATTCTCGAATAGACCTTCCATAACGCGTCTTCCGGGCCCTCGATGTACTGCAGGAACCGGCTGCCATCGAACAGCAGCACGCCAGTGACATCAACCTCCAGATTGAAGCGCTCGGCATCGCGCGTCAGAGCGTCGACGCGCTCGATACTCAGGCCCGGTATTGCTTGACTTGCATACGCCAACGCACGGATTGGCAAAACGGCGGCTCCTTAGTTTCCGACGTTCAATTTAGCCCGCGGTACCGTAAGAAACTGTCGTCGACTGGCGTACTTTCTGAATGGGTCAGGGCACGAATGCCTCATTTCGTGAACTTTGGCACAGTCCGGCGACAGATCATCTGCACGCCGCCCTGAAGTGGCCTGCATCATACTGAGTGCAAGCCACGCCATGCATGGACTTATGCAGACCAACGGTCCCATCTGCCGAGATGTAGTTGTGATTGGAGCGTCCGCCGGCGCAATGCCGGTGTTGATCCGGCTTTCCGCCGCGCTGCCGGCGGACTTCCCGGCCATCCTGCTGGTCCGACACATCGGTGCCCACCTCAGCGTGCTGCCCGACCTGCTCGCCGGACCCGGAAAGATGCGCGCCCGCCATGCGGCCACGGGAGACGCAATCGTCGCAGGAACCATCCTGGTAGCGCCTCCCGATCAGCACATGCTGGTGGCCGACGGCGCCATCCGATTGACCCGGGGGGCAAAGGAAAACCTGGCACGCCCGGCGATTGACCCGCTGTTCCGCTCGGCGGCGGCCTGTTTCGGCCCCCGCGTTGTGGGCGTGGTGTTGAGTGGTCACCTCGACGATGGCACCGCCGGGTTGCAGGCCATCAAGGCGTGTGGTGGGCTTGCCGTCGTCCAGGATCCCGCGGACGCGCAGGAACCGAGCATGCCCCGCAGCGCGTTGCGCCATGTCGCGGTGGACTGGACCACCACGGGCGAAGAACTGGCGGCCGTCCTGCAGCACGCGGTCCGCCAACCGATTGTTTCCGCGCCCGCGGTCCCCGCCGCTGTGCGTCATGAGAACGACCTGATCATGGACATTGGCGACGACATGGGCCGACTGGACGCCATCGGCAGCACGACCAAGGTGAGTTGTCCGGCATGTGGTGGTGTGCTGTGGGGCATAGCCAACAGTGCCCCGCCGCGCTTCCGGTGCCATACCGGACACTCATTCACCTTGGACACACTGAACCAGACGCAGGCCGCGCACACCGACGACACCCTGTGGCGCGCTCTGCGATCGCTGCAGGAGCGTCAGCAGGTGGTCCGGATGCTGATCGACCTGCACGGCGAGATGGGCGAGGACGGGGCTGGCCGTAGGCGGGATGAGCAGCGCATCACTACGGGTATCGAACAGTTGCGTGCACTGATCGACATCGGCGTCGCGTGACGCCTGGGACCTGGGCGAATATCCTCGATACAGCGCGCGTAACGCGCTTCACCTTGATGCACCCGGGTTTGATGTCAGCGGGAAAGATACGTTGCCAGCCGCAGCACCTTCGCGGCCTTTGCGTCCTGAAGCAGTCTCAGCGCGGTCGTCTTGTGGGCACCCTTTCCCGCTACCGCCTCACGGATCACGACGGTGTCGTATTCGCGGGCGTTGCTGTCGAAGCAGGTGGCCGCCACGCAGCTTTCGGCGGTCATGCCGCACACCACCAGTTCATTCACCCCCAGCTTGGCCAGCAGCACCGTCAACGGCGTGGCCAGGAACGCGGAGTGCTTTGGCTTGAGGACGAAGTAGTCGCCCGGTACGGGCGCCAACGCTTTGGCGATCGCCGATGACGCCCCGTCCGTGGCCAGGCAGGCGGCCACCAACTCCCTGAAGTCCATCTGCCAGTTGGCGAAGTTGTCGTTGGCGTGGATCACCGGCTGGCCACGCTGGCGAAAGTGCCGGGCCAACCGCGCGATCTGCCGCGCGGCACGCAGTGCGTCCGGCTTCACCTGATCGGCGTCAGGAAAGTCGAACAAGGTGAACATGTCGATGATCAACAGGGCGGGGGACGGCGTGCTCATCGGCGCTGACCGGTCCGTCAGTCACCGGTCTGGCTGTGGGGCGCAGCCAGCGGCTTGGATTGAGGAGAGTCTTTCTGGCGCAGGAAGATGGTCAGGATCACCAGCGACAGCACGGCCAGGAATTCGCTCTGCCAGTTCTGGAAGGACTCGAACCAGAAGCTGCTGCTCCACAGGTGCTCCCAGCACGTGGGCGGAGGCAGGCCGCGTGTCACCTGCTCATCCACCTCGGCACGCCAGCTGCCAGCAAGGTGCAGGACGAAACTCATCAGGAACAACAGGCCGAAGGCGATGGCAAGGGAGTGGCCATACAGCACTTTCCAGACGCCCCCTTTACGCACCGCCCACGGCACCGGACCGGGTTCTATCCGCTCCTGTTCCTGCGCATGCGACAACGGCCGCGATTCGGCCGACCCCTTCTGACGAAGGCTCACCGTAAGCAGAACATACATGCCCATCTGCAGGAATTCGCTTTCCCAGTTTTCGAAGGTCGCACTGATGAAGTGCCCGCTGTGCAGGTACTCCCACAGGTCCACGCCGGCCCGATGGGTTTCGGCAAGCTCTTCATTGAGGGCCAGGAAGCCCGTCCAGATCTGCCCGCCAAGGAAACAGAGCAGCAGACCGAACAGTACGATGGAGAGGCCGTTTCGTTTCCACATGAGATGCACCCTGGCGTGCGTGGGCTGGAGAGGATCGTCGTCGTCGTCCGGGACGGGTAAGTGAGCGGCACGGTCAGGTGCCGCTCAGGGTCATCCATCCCTATCCGGTGCTTTGCCCCAGGTGCCGGCCTGACCAAAGTTGGGCTGGGTCCGGCCGTCGCGTTGGGCCGTGCCATCGGGCTCACCTTCGCCAGCCTTGCCCCCTTTGCCGTGGCCATGCTGGTTATAGCCTGCGTTCTCTGCTGCACGCTCACCGCTGCCGTCCTGCTCATCTTCGGGTGAGGGCGGTTTGGCGGGAATGAAGGGCGATATCGGGTCACTCGCCGGAAAGGTCTCCTCCAACGCCTCGTCGTGATTGCGTCGGGTACTCGCCTCGCGGTCCTCTCGCTCGCCAGCCGTCTCGGTCTTTTCTGCTTCGCCCGGCAGCGGCGGGTCCTTCTGGTCGCGTTGCATGTGTGTTTCCTCGCGGTCGGCTCAGGCGGCCGCTGCTTCGGCGTTGCCGCCGGACTTGGCCAGCATGGTCAGCTTCTCGTCGGTCGCCTTCTCTTCTTCCAGGGTTTCCAGCAGCAATGGCAGGGCATCCTTGTAGCCCAGTTGCTTGGCCAGCGCGGCAATCGTGCCGTAGGACGCAATTTCGTAGTGCTCCACCTTCTGCGCGCCACCGATCAACGCGGCATCACGCACGGGGCCCTTCTCAATGCCATCAATGACCTCCTTGCCTTCTTCCACCAGGCCTTCCATCGCTGCGCATTTGATGCGCTTGAGGCGGATGCCCAGTACGTCCACCACGCGATCGATCCGCTCGATCTGCCCCTGGGTCTCCTCCAGGTGCGTCTCAAACGCGGCGGCCAGGTCGGGGTTGGTGGACGCGCGCGCCAGCCGCGGCAGCGCCTTGGTCAACTGCTTTTCTGCGCTGTAGATGTCCGACAGCTCATGGATGAACAGGTCTTCGGCGGTCTTGATAGCCATTGCAATCTCCACAGTGGTTGGGGATGAACGATCAGCATGCGAGCGTAGGCGTTGATCTGGCGCGCATGCAGGGTGAAACCTGGGTTTACACGTCAGCGAGCTGGTCCGTCTGGCCGGGCGGGGCGGGCATGCAGGCATCCTTCTTGGCCTTGAGCTGGGCGGCAGTGCTGGCCAGCGCTTCATAGCGCCGGCGGATTTCCTCCAGCCGCTCCTGGTCCATTTCTTCAAGGTTCAAGAGTTCGTTGTTGGCAGTGCTGGTGGCCCGGATCAGCTCGTCCAGCTTGATATGCAGGGCGGCAGTGTCGGCATTCTGGGTATGCTGGATGAGGAACACCATCAGGAACGTCACGATGGTGGTGCCGGTATTGATGACCAGCTGCCAGGTGTCGTTGAACTTGAACAACGGGCCGGTGCCGGCCCATACGATCACCACGCCCAGCGCGGCCACGAATGCACCCAGCGACCCGGACGCCTTGGACACTACGCATGCCACCCGGTTGAAAAAATGGCTTCCCACTGACACGACTCACCTGTAACGAATTGATGGGTCGAGCCTAGGAAGGCGGATGTCTGCGTGCCGTCACGCAGGCGCGAAGGGCTGCGTGAAAGGCGCGTTGGCGATCCGTCAATTGCCACATCGCACACGCGTTCTTGCTGTCAGGCTCACCCGCGCCTCGCGTCATCATGACAGCGGCGGTCGGATGCTCTTCGGACACCTTCCCATGTGGAGATCGAGATGAGCGACGACAGGAAGAATACCGGTGCGCCGGACCGCGACAGGATCAATCTCAACGAAGACTACGAGGTGCAGTACTGGGTGCAGACCTTGGGGATTACCCGCGACGAGCTGAAGGCCGCCGTGGAGGCCGTGGGGCCGACCGCCAACGCGGTCCGAGAGCACCTGCGCAAGTGACGGGCCCAGCGACGTGTCGCTGACCGAGTACCGGCGCAAGCGCAGCTTCGACAAAACGCGTGAGCCTGAGCCGGGTAAGCACCTGCCCGCCGGGCAACGCGCCATCTTCGTGGTGCAGCTGCATCATGCCAGCCGACGCCATTACGATTTCCGGCTACAGGTCGGCGATGCGTTGAAGAGTTGGGCCGTGCCGAAAGGTCCGAGCTACAACCCCAAGGTCAAGCGCATGGCAGTGGAGGTTGAAGACCATCCACTGGACTATGCCGGGTTTGAAGGCGAGATTCCCAAGGGTGAATACGGTGGCGGGCACGTGGCGCAGTTCGACCACGGCGTGTGGTCCACGGGCGGCGACGCGGAGGCGCAGCTGGCCAAAGGCCACCTGCGGTTCGAGTTGTTCGGATCCAAGCTCAAGGGTGGCTGGCACCTGGTACGGTCAGGCAAGCCGGCGCGGCAGCCGCAATGGCTGTTGTTCAAAGACGAGGACGCCTACGCCAGTGACGTTGAAGCCGATGATCTGTTGGGCGACGTGGCGGCGGCGCCCGCAGACGACCTCAAGCGCGCGGGAGGCGGCAAGATCGCAAAGCGGCGCCTGACGACAGTACCGGTGGCAGCCCGCAAGCGGCGGGTGGACTGGGCCAGGAAAGCACTGCGGCTGAACAAGGCCTGGAAGGCCGCCGCGCCTGCCGGGCCGTTCCAGCCCCAGCTGGCCAAACTCGGTGAAAGCCCTCCGAAGGGCGGGCAGTGGGTGCATGAGATCAAATGGGACGGCTACCGGATTCTTGCGACGGTGGCAGAGTACGAGGTGCGGCTGTGGTCTCGCAACGCGCTGGAGTGGACCGGAAAGCTGCCGGAAATACACGATGCCATAGCGGCACTGGGCCTGAGATCGGCCGCGCTCGACGGCGAGTTGATCGCCGGGCGCGGCACGAAAGAGGACTTCAATCTGCTGCAGGCAACCCTTTCCGGCGAGCGGCAGGGGGCGTTGTCCTACGCCCTGTTCGACCTGCTGCACATCAACGGCGTGGACATCAGCGAGGCCACCTTGCTTGAGCGCAAGGCACTGCTGGAAGAAGTCCTCAAGGAGGCGCCGGCTCATCTCGCACTGAGCTCGCATATCGCCGGCGATGGCGAGGCCGCCTATCGCCTGGCAGGGGAACAGCATTTCGAAGGCATCATTTCCAAGCGCGCCGATCAGGGCTACCACGGCGGGCGAAGCGACGACTGGCGCAAGACCAAACAGTTGGCCAGTGACGAGTTCGCGGTGGTGGGGTACACCGCGCCAAAGGGCAGCCGCAGCGGCTTCGGCTCGCTGTTGCTGGCCAGGCCCGACCCGGACCACGGCTGGTTGTACGCAGGGCGGGTCGGCTCGGGCTTTTCAGACGCGTTGCTCGCCGAGCTGAGTGCGCTGATCGGCTCGGCAGGTGGCAGGACGCCCACGGCGCACGTGCCCACCACCGAGACGGACCTGCGTACAGCCGTCTGGTTCGAACCGCGGTTCGTGGTGGAGGTGTTCTACCGTGGTATCGGTGGCCAGCAGCTGCTGCGGCAGGCGTCCTTGAAGGCGGTGCGCCCCGACAAGGACGTGGCCGACCTGGCCAGTACCGATCACGCTGCCGTTCCCACGCCCAGCAGCGGTGCGCCGCGATCGGGCCGGGCAGCGAAAGGGCGTCCGGCGCGCGCCACCGTTTCCGCGCCGCCGCGCACGCCGCCCACCCTGTCCAGTCCGTCCAAAGTGATCTTTCCGGACATCAAGGCCACCAAGCAGGATGTGTGGAACTACTACAGCGCGGTGATGGACCATCTACTGCCGGAGGTCATCGGGCGACCGCTGTCGATCATCCGATGTCCGGCAGGCACGGGCAGGCCCTGTTTCTTCCAGAAGCACCATACCGCCGGGCTGTCCATGGTCAGCTCCGTGCGGCTGAAGGAAGACACGGGCGTCAATGCCCACTACCTGGTGGTGGACGACGCCGCCAGCCTGCTGGAACTGGTGCAGTTCAATGCACTGGAGTTCCATCCGTGGGGCAGCCGTGCGGCCACGCCCGAACGTGCTGACCGCGTGGTGTTCGACCTGGACCCGGGTCCGGACGTGCCGTTCGCGGAGGTCAAGAAGGCGGCCACCGATATCCGCAGACTGCTGCGGCAGCTGGAGCTGGAGTCTTTCCTGCGGGTGTCCGGTGGCAAAGGGCTGCATGTGGTGGTGCCTTTGAACCCGGGGTGCGACTGGGACCTGACCAAGCGCTTCGCGCACGGCTTCGCCGATGCGCTGGCCACTGCCGAGCCGGACCGGTTTCTGGCCACCTCCAGCAAGCGCCTGCGCAACCGCCGCATTTTCGTCGATTACCTGCGTAACGGCCGCGGCGCCACCGCGGTTGCCTCCTATTCGCTACGGGGCAGGCCAGGTGCGCCGGTGGCCCTGCCGATTGCATGGAGCGAGCTGCCAAAATTGAAACGCGCCGACAGCTTCACCCTGCACGACGTGCCGGCGCGGCTGAAACGGCGTCGCAAGGACCCATGGGCGGGCATCGACAGCCTGCAACAGAATCTGGCCCGGTGGGCGCAGGACGACTGACCTGCACCGGGCATGGCAATGACTATCGGGAGAATGACCATGCGCCACACCCTCTTCAGTGCCACCGCCGCACTCGCCCTGGCCGCCTGCGGAGGTGGCAATACCGACTCCAGCGTGCAGGCGCCGGGCGCGGACGCCAAACCCACGACGAAGGTGCTGGAGGCGGGCGCGGCGGTGCTGCAGGACCGGCCGCCGATCGAGGCGATCAACGCCTACCTGGATGGCTTCCATTTCTACAACGGTCACATGAAGGCGCAGATGGAGGCGCATCACTACTGCGCGATCCTCAATGAGGAGGTCATCCAATGCACGATCTACGATGGCAATGTGCGCGATGCCAAGTTGATGGGGGTGGAGTACATCATCAGCGCCGCGTTGTTCGCGGCGCTGCCCGAGCAGGAAAAAGCGCTCTGGCACAGCCACGTGCATGAGGTGAAGTCCGGGCAGCTGCTCGCACCTGGCATTCCCGAGCTGGCCGAGCACGCGCTCATGCAGAAGCTGGTCGGCACCTACGGCAAGACGTGGCATACCTGGCATACCGACCTGGACAAGGACCTGCCGCGCGGAATGCCGCAGCTGATGATGGGCTTCACTGCCGACGGCCAGGCCGATCCGGCCATGGTGGCCGCGCGGGACAAGCGACTGGGCATTGACAGCCAACAGCGCAAGGCACATCGGGCAGACATATCGGCGCCGCCCGTCGCGCCAGGTGCCGATGCCTGGCAGAACGGCCGCGTCGTCCAGATCAATGACAGTACCGGGCACGCACACTCGGGTTCGGAGGACAGCGGAGAGGCGGCGGCGCCCGGCAGCAACGCAACCTCGCAGCGCGACGCCGACACCCTGCGCTGAGCGGGCAGGGGGCCGCGGGTGTCATCACGCATTGTCACGCGTTGCTCGCACGCCATTCTCGGGGGCTTGATCGGTGCCAACGGATGCTTTACACCAGCCAAAAATTCCGGGCGTTCCTGATGAAGAGATTCTCACTGGGTGCTGCGCTGCTGTGTGCGCTGGTTGGCCCGGCCTGGGCACAACAAGGCGACGGAACCGACGCCCCGGCGCGGGTAAACACCTTCAAGCCTGCCAAGGTCGAGGCAACCGCCACGCGCCTGGCGGCGCTGAAGGTGCCGACCGGCTTCACGGTCACCGTTCTGGCCCGCGACCTGCAGAACCTGCGCATGCTGGTGGTGGCGCCGAACGGGAACATCTATGCCTCGCGGCGTGAGCAGGGCGATGTGCTGCTGCTCAAGGATGCCAATGAGGACGGCGTGCTGGACCAGTTGCCCCAGGCGGTGGCGCACCGGCCCGGCGTGCACGGCCTGGCCATCAACGCCGATCAGCTTTACATGGCCACCGCGACCGAGGTATTCCGCGCGCCGATCCGGCCGGATGGAACGTTGGGTGCGGTCGAGCGGATCATCAACGATCTGCCCGACGGCGGCCAGCATCCCAACCGTACTCTGGCCTTCGGTCCGGACGGCATGCTGTACATCAGCGTGGGCGCCTCGTGCAACGCGTGCAACGAGACCAACCCCGAACATGCCGCACTGCTGCGGGCCTCCCCGGACGGCAAGACCCGGACCATCTTCGCCAGTGGCCTGCGCAACATGCTGGGGTTTGCCTGGGATCCTGCCACGGGTGAGTTGTGGGGCATGGACCACGGCATCGACTTCCTCGGGGACGACGTGCAGCCGGAAGAACTCAACCACATCGTCAGGGGCCGGCAGTATGGGTGGCCCCACATCTGGGGCAGGGACGGCCAGAATCCGCAGAGCACGCCACCGGGCGGGATCAGCAAGGCGCAGTGGGCGGCCATGAGCGAGCCGATGGTGTCTGGCTACACGGCGCATGCTGCACCGATGCAGATGCTGTTCTACACCGGCAGCCAGTTCCCCGCCGACTACCGCGGCGACGCATTCGTGACGATGCGGGGCTCCTGGAACCGCAAGCCAGCCTCGGGTTATGAGGTGGTGCGGATCCGTTTCCGGAACGGCCAACCGATCGCGTTCGAACCGTTCCTGACCGGCTTCCTGGTCGACGGCGGGCAGGCGCACATTGCTCGACCGGTGGGCCTGGCGCTGAGCCGGGGCGGCGCACTGCTGGTCGGCGACGACGCCAACGGCGCGTTGTATCGGGTGGCCTACACCGGCCCCAGCGGCACCGCAGCAGCGCCGGTCGCCGTGCCGATGGGCCCGTTGCAGAAGCAGCTCTCCCAGGGCAACAACGTGCCGCTGGTGCTGGAGCGCACGCCCAACGTGCCGACGCTCCGCGTGCGATCGCCGGCCTTTGCCGATGGGCAGCCGCTGCCATCACGCTTCAGTGCTTACCACGAGGGTGTGTCACCGCCGCTTGAATGGGATCCCGTGCCCGGTGCAGTGTCCTACGTGGTGATTGCCGAGGACCCGGACGCGGCGGCGATCAAACCGTTCGTGCACTGGGTGGCCTGGAACATCCCTGGCACGGTGACCCGGCTGCCCGAAGGGCTGCAGACACTACCGCGTCTCACCGAACCGACAGGACTGCTGCAGGGCGCCACCAGCCGGGGCGCGCCGGGCTACTACGGCCCCCGGCCGCCGGTGGGCGACCCACCGCACCACTATCATTTCCAGGTGCTCGCATTGGATACCACGCTCGCGGTGGATCCGGGTGCAAGCCGCGACGAGGTGCTCAAGGCGGCGCAACGGCACATCCGGGCGAAAGGAAGCGTGGTGGGAACCTACCAGCAGACGGATGCACCGCTGAAGTAGCGGGCGTTTGGTGTGTCAGCATCCATGGAGCGAACCGCGCAGGACGGTGGCCAGCGCGGCGTTCAATGCCAGTGGCGCATCATGCGCTGGAAGAATAGCGAATTGGGCACCTTCAAGAGGCAGTTTTTCGAGGCGGGGTTGCTGTCCTGCAAGGTGGTGTAGATCAGGTTGATATCCACCACCCGGCCACAGATGCCGGGTTTGTCGGCACTGTCGATCACCTCGATCTGGTCATACAGGCGGAACGGCTTGGTCGCGAAGATCAGGAAGGAGCAGAAGATGTTGGAGAGTACGCTCCAGGCAGCGAAAAACGCGACCGCGCCCACGGCGGCAAATCCCGTCAATGCGCTCCACAGCACCCGCGCCGACACGCCCAGCCGCTCCAGCGCAAGCAGCAACGCGGCGGCGTAGATCAACGTCGCGGCGATCCGCCGCGCGCCCACCGCGAACGCGGGCGGAAACTCGTAGCGGCTGGCCATCGTGCGGGCCGTGGCTGCGATGGAACGGACCAGCAGCCAGGCGATCATCCCGATCAGCAACAGCTCGCCGATCGGGACGACCACGTCCAGCCATTCGTCCAGCCAGGTTGGCAACGCGGACCGTGCTGCGCGCCAACGGTCCATCACAGCGTCACGGCGCCGCCGGACACGGTGAGCAGCGCGCCGGAGGTGTAACTGGCGCCTCCGGCGGCCAGCATCACGTAAGCCGATGCCAGCTCGGCGGGCTGCCCCGGGCGCCCGAAGGGGGTCTGCGAGCCGAAGTTCTCCACTTCCTCGGCGGCCATGCCGGCGGGAATGAACGGCGTCCAGATCGGTCCTGGCAGGACCGCGTTGACCCGGATGTGCTTGTCTGCCAGCAATCCGGCCAGGCCGATGGTGAGGTTGGCCACGGCGCCCTTGGTGGCCGAGTAGGGCAGGATGTTCGGGGTGGGCTTCTTGGAGTTGACCGATGCGGTATTGATGACGTTGCCACCGTTCTGCAGGTGGGGGACGGCAAGCCGCACCAGGTTGAACACGGCATGGACGTTGGTGTCGAACGTGCGCTTCCATTCCTCCAGGGTTATTTCGTCGAAGCTCTCGAAATATCGCTGGTAGGCGGCGTTGTTGACCAGCACATCCAGTCCGCCGAGGTCTTTCGCCACGCGCGCGATCAGCTGCTCGGCCTGCGCCGGGTCGCTGATGTCACACGATATGAGCAGCGCCTTGCGGCCGGCCTGTTCGACAAGGCTGCCGATGCGCTCGGCATCGTCCTGCTCGGTGGGCAGATAGGCGATGGCCACGTCGGCACCTTCACGCGCGAAGGCGATGGCCACTGCAGCGCCGATGCCGCTGTCGCCACCGGTGATCAGCGTCCGCTTGCCGTCGAGCAGGCCATGGCCCTGATAGCTCTCTTCGCCGTGGTCCGGCGTGGGCTCCATGGGCCCGGTCTTCCCGGGAAAGCCCTGTTGCTGCGGTTTGAATGGTGGGCGGGGGTAGTCAGGAATGGCCATCGCGATCTCCGATCCAGTGAAAGGGAGTACCGATGCTGCGCGCGTGCCTGTAAATGGTTCGCCGATGTGGCGTCAGCATGGCGTCATAGCGGGTGAGCAATCGTCGTCATCAGGGCGTTCTCCGCCTGCCGCGAATCCAGGCGGGTGTGCTGCACGATGATGGGCTGATTGGAATGAATGAGCGTGGCGAACGGTGTTTCGCGCGGCACCTGCATCGGATCGTCGAGATCATTGAAGCGCACGTGCCGTGTGCGTCGCGCGGGTACCTGGACCAGGTAAGGCCCGACAGGCTCACGATCCTCGAAGAACAGCAGCAGTTCCACCACGGCAGGCAGATCGCCGGGGTTGAGGATGCAGCATGTTTCGTGGCTTTCCAGCGCCGGCGCCGGGCCGTTGCTCCAGCCCGGAATATAGCCTTCGGCGATGGCCCAGCGGCGATGCCCGTTGCATTCTGTTGTCATGTTCATGACGCCGTTTTAAATCGGGCTCTGTTGCAATGGTGTCAAATCAACAGGAGCGCGCCGTGATCGGTTTTCATGCTTCGCACGAACAATTCGCGCCGGCCACGTTGCTTGCGCTTGCACGGCGTGCCGTGGACAGCGGCTTCGACGCGGTGATGTGCTCGGACCACTTCCACCCGTGGGCCCGCCAGCAGGGGCAGTCGGGCCAGGCGTGGGCGTGGGCAGGGGCGCTGCTTGGCCAGGGGCCGGTGTCGCTGGGCATGGTCACCTGTCCTTTCGAGCGTTACCACCCGGCGGTGGTGGCCCAGGCGATCGCCACGCTGGAACAGTTCGCGCCCACCCTGGTATGGCTTGCGGTGGGCAGCGGCGAAGCTCTCAATGAAGCCATCACGGGTGCGCCGTGGCCGGCCAAGGCGACACGCAACGCGCGCTTGAAAGCCTCTGCCGATGTGATCCGGTCCCTGTGGGCGGGCGAGAAGGTCAACCGCGACGGTGAGGTGCGGGTGTGCGATGCGCAACTGTACAGCCGCCCGGCGACGCCGATACCGCTGCTGGGTGCCGCGCTGACGCCGGAAACGGCGTACTGGCTGGGCGGCTGGGCTGACGGCATGATTACCACCAGCATGCCGATGGACGCGTTGCGCGCAGTGGTTCGCGCCTTCGAAGCCGGCGGTGGCACCGGCAAGCCCCTTTACCTGCAGGTGAAACTCTCCTACGCACGCAGCCATGAGGCCGCGCTTGCCGGGGCGCGTGAGCAATGGCGGCAGAACGTGCTCAGCGCCGCCCAGAGCGAAACCCTTACCCAGCCAGAAGCCTACGAAGAACTGGGTAAACAGGTAACCGATGCCCAGCTTGCAGAGCGGGTGATCATCTCGCACGATCCCGGTGTGCATCGCGCGCACCTGCAGGCCTATCTGGACATGGGCTTCCAGCGGCTGTACCTGCACAACGTCAACCTGGAGCAGGAACGCTTCATCGACGACTTCGCCTCGCAGGTGCTCCCCGGGCTTCAGGAGTCGCCGTTGTCCAGCAGCAGCCAGGCATAGCCGTAGTTCCGCAGTATCACCTCGTTGCCCTCAAGGTCGGCATTGCGCACCACTATGGGTCGCAGAACCCCATCGCTTTTCAGCGTGATGCGGTGCTCTTCGCGCCCGAGGTTGACCAGAGTGACCAGGGCGTTGTCGCCGGTGCGGAATCGCAGGCCAAGCACCGCCGGCGGCATGCCGTCCATCGGCTCGGCCTGCTGCTCCAGCCACGGCAGTGAACGTCGTGCCTGCAACAGTTCACGCACCCGGCAGAGCAACGAATCGGGGTCGCTCCGCTGTGAGTGCACAGTGACCCGGTCGCCGGCCCCGCCCCGGGTGTAGCTGGCCAGCGGCGCCCGCCACGGCGGTGCGGGTCCGTCGCTGAAACCGGCCTGCGGACCGGGCGACCACTGCATCGGCACCCGCACCGCGTCGCGCTCGGGCAGGTCAAGGTCATCGCCCAGCCCGATCTCATCGCCGTAGCGCAACACCGGCACCTGGCCCAGCGACATCAGCACCGCATGGGCCATGGCCAGCGCGTCCACGTCATGGCCGAACATGGGCGCCAGGCGTCGGCGGATACCGCGGCCGTAGATGCGCATGCCCGGCTCAGGGGCGAAGCGGTCCATCACGCTGGCCCGTTCGGCCGGGCTGAGCTGTTCCAGGTCCAGCTCGTCGTTGTTGCGCAGCCACGCCAGTCGCGCCCGCGCCGGGGCGTCATCGTCGTACTCGGCAAGCGTTGTCGTGATCGCGCGGGCATCTTCCCGGGCGAACGCAAGGAAGAGGTGGTTGTTGAGGTGGAAGTCGAGCAGGTGCGACAGGCGTCGACCCTGGCACAGGTAGTCGCCGTACTGGTCGGCTGGCACGTCCGCCTCGCCGATCAGTATCGGTGCATCGTGGCAGGTGAGCGCCTGCGCCCGGATCTGTTCCAGCAACCAGCGTCCTTCGTCGCGCGGGTCGGCCAGCGCGGCCCGTTCCACCATGTAGGGCACTGCATCGATGCGGAAGCCGGCCACCCCGCGGTCCAGCCAGAAGGCAATGATGCGGCCCATCTCCTCCCGCACCGCGGCATTGGCCAGTTCAAGATCCGGCTCGTGGCGGTAGAAGCGGTGCTGGTAGAAGCGCGCGGCGTCGGCATCCCAGCTCCAGACCGATGCTTCCATGGGCGGGAACATCGGCGATGGACCGTCCGGTGGCGGCTGCTTCGCCCAGATGTAGCGCGCCGACATGTCCGCATCGCCGCAGCGTGCCTGGATGAACCAGGGGTGCTGGTCCGAGGTGTGCTGCATGACCAGTTCCACGATGACGCTCATGCCACGCGCCGCAGCTTCCCGCACAAGCGTGTCGAAGCTGCTGAAGTCGCCGATGCGCGGGTCCAGCGCGCAATGGTCGATCACATCGTAGCCCCCGTCGCGTCCGCCATTGCGGTACGTGGGCAGCAGCCACAGGTGGGTGATGCCCAGCCAGTGCAGGTAATCCAGTTTTTCGGTGACACCCCCCAAGGTGCCCCAGCCGTTGCCGTCGCCATCGCGGAACAGGGCAACATCGAGTTGGTAGAGTGCCGTTGAATGCGGGGCCATCGCGCTGTCCAGGGTCAGGAGCGTTCAGGGTGCGCGTCGCAGCGTTGTGGTGGCGTGCGCTGGATGTGTGCGGCACTTCCACGAACTTCAACGCACCTTATGGCGACTCCGCCAGCAACGCCGGAATTCGAGCAGCGCCGGCAGTACGGTCAACAGCAGGGCAGGGATCAGCGCGAACAGCCACGTGCTGGCGGCGGCTGCACCCAACCTGAGGCCAACTCTTTCGTCCAATGGCGCAGGGGCCGCTGACAGCAGTGGCCAGCCGAGGACCCCCAGAGCGACCCACGGTGCGATGTCCAGGATGCTGTGCACATGTTGCTCGAGCGGAATAATGGTACGCACTGGGAAAGCAACGCGCGTGTCCCAGTAGCCTGCCAGGGCATGTATGCAGACAATGGCCAGAAGCACGCACCACAGCGCGGGCGTGGGCGGAAACAGCAGCCACAACAGGGTGCCCGTGCCCAACAGCCCGATCTGCACCAGATGCAGCGATGACTCGCGCAGGCCCGACGTGACGTCGATGGCGCTGCGCCGATGCAGGATGAAGTCGCCGGTCCCGGCGAGCAGCCAGAGCAGATACAGTCCATGCCAGAGGGTCATGTGCCGTGTCTCAATGCCGGGTGCAGATCGCGCTCACCATCTCCCACAGCGCCGAGGGAACGAAGGGCTTGCAGCAGACCGGATGGTCACGGAAGCGCGCGTCGATGGAGGCGGCGTCGTAGCCGGTGGTGAACAGGAACGGGATGTTCGATGCGACCAGCTGGTCGGCCAACGGATACGAGGTCTCGCTGCGCAGGTTCACGTCGAGCACCACGGCGTCGATGTCGCCGTCGTGCTCGCTCACGTAGCGCTGCGCCTCGGCGAGCTTGCCGGTGATGCCCAGTACCTGCGCCCCCGCAGACTCGAGGAAATCGGACACGCTCATCGCCAGCAGGTAATTGTCCTCGACGACATATACCCTGCAACCGGCCAGAATGCCGTTGTTCATTTCATCCTCCCGCCTGGCGGCCCCCCGGTCCGCCGATAGCTGTCAATGTGTGTGGTCGTAAGGCACTTCGATGCTGCAGAAGACCCCATCGCTGGCATATTCCAGCCGTGTCTCGGCGTTGAGTGTGTGGGACATGGCGTGAACGATAAGTTGCGTGCCAAAGCCGATGCGTGAAGGCGCATCGTGAATAGGTACGCCGGTTTCCTTCCACGTCAGCGCAAGCCATTGCTGGCCCTCGTTCTCCTTCAGTTCCCACTGCACCAACAGCTGTCCGCCGTCCACTTTGAAGGCGCCGTACTTGGTGGCATTGGTGGACAGCTCGTGGAGCGCCAGGCTGAAGGTCTGCGCCATGTCGAAGCTCAGTGCAACGCTGCGCCCCCTCATGGTGACCCGCTCCATCGGCACACCCAGCGAGCCAAGCTCTGTGCGGACCATCTCACCCAGATCGACCTCGCCTGCCAGGGTGCCGCCCAGCAGGCTCTGCGCGCGCCCGAGCGCAGCAAGGCGCAGGCCGAAGTCGGCCACTCCCTCGCCATTGCCCAGCGTACGCAGTGCGATGGCCTGCACGATACCCAGCAGGTTGCGGGTGCGGTGCTGCAGCTCGGCGATGAGGATCTGCTGGCGCTCTTCCGAGCGCATCAGAGTGGTCACGTCCAGGAAGGTCACCACCACACCGTTCGAGCGCTCGGCGGCATCCACGTAAGGACCCACCCGCACCAGATAGCTGCAGCCACGATCCGGGCAGGAGGCGCGGCGTTCGATCATCACCTCTTCCTTCAGCACCCGCTTCAGGTCGGCGTCGAAGCCAGGCAATGCCACGCGCACCGACAAGTCGGTGATGGGACGGCCAAGGTCGCTGTTGCGGATGTTGAATATGGATTCCACCGCAGGCGTAAACGAGCGGATCGCCAACCGTTCGTCCAGGAACACCGTGGCCACTTCGGTGGCGCGGAACAGGTTGACCAGATCGTTGTTGGCACGGTCCAGGGCCTCCAGCTTGCCGTGCAGTTCCGCGTTGACCGTATGCAGTTCCTCGTTGACCGACTGCAGCTCCTCCTTGGAGGCTTCCAGTTCCTCGTTGGTGGACTGCATCTCTTCGTTGACCGATACCAGTTCCTCGTTGGAGGACTTCAATTCCTCCAAGGCTGTCTCGTACTCCTCGATCAGCGACTGCAGGCGGTCGCGCGTTTCATGCAGCTCGCGCTCGGTCTGCGAGTGATGGTCGGCCCGGTCGCCAGACTGTCCCACCACGCGGTCGGAGGCCTCTTCCTTGGACAGCGCCGGTCCCTGGTCCACGAACAGCACCAGGAACAACGCTTCGCTGCCGATGCGCTCGTTGAGCGGCTCGATGATCATGTTGACCAGCTGGACGCGGCCGTCCTCGACTTCCACCGGCAGCCCGCTGCGGTGGGCGCTACGGCCACTCTCCACAGCCTCGCGGAAGATCGTACGCAGATCCAGCCGAAGTTCACGCCGCGCCAAGGTCAGCAGCTGTCGCGTGGGCGCGCCGGCGGGCACTTCCAGGTACTTGCCGGTCCGCCCGGAGAAATACACCACGTCACCGTCGCTGCTGACCACTACGTGCGGCGGCGCATAGCGATCCAACACCTGGGTTTCTGCGCTGTGGCGCATCGAGCCCGCTGGCGGCAGCCTGCGAGTGCTGCCTTCAATGGCCGCATGCTGTCGGGGCAGCACCAACGACATGGGCAACCTCACCGTTGGCGTGGACCCGTTGCGACGCCGGAAGATCCGGTTGCGCTTGTCCACTGCCACGAACAGCTCGTCGAACTGGCTGAGGTTCTCGGCCGTGCCCAGGAACAGAAAGCCCTCCGGACGCAGCGCGTAGTGGAAGGTGGGAATGACCTGCGCCTGCACGTCCTGACCGAAATAGATCAGCAGGTTGCGGCAGGAAACCATGTCGATGCGTGAGAAGGGTGGGTCGCGGATGACGCTGTGCGGGGAAAAGATGCACAGCTCGCGGACCTGCTTGGAGACCACCATGCTCTCGCCGTCGGCGATGAAAAAGCGGTCCTGACGTTCCTGGCTGACCGAACTGAGCAGTGGCCGCGGGTAGCGGGCCGTCCGCGCGACCGCCAAGGCGCGGTCGTCGATGTCGGTCGCGAACAACTGTACGCGCGGCGGCGACGGCAGCGTATCGATGTGCTCGAGCATCAGGATGGCCAACGAATAGACCTCCTCGCCGGTGGCACATCCGGGTACCCAGACCCGAACGGTGTCCTCGGGACCACGCGCGGCCAGCAACTGCGGAATCACCTGCTCTTCAAGACTCTTGAATGCATCCTTGTCGCGGAAGAAGTTGGTCACGTTGATCAACAGATCGCGGAACAGCATGCCGGCTTCCTGCGGGTCTTTGCGCAGCACCTCGACGTAGGCGCCCAGGTCGCGCAGCCCCAGCACCTGCATGCGCCGGTGTACGCGACGCAGGAAGGTGCGGGTTTTGTATCCACTGAAATCGTGGCCTACCTGGCTGCGCAGCAGCATGTAGATCTCGGCGACCGAGTCGGCGTCCTGTGCCGAGGAGCGCTGCGTCTGGGCGCTCTCGATGGCCTGGTCGAGCATGCTGATGTTCGCCGCGAACTCAGCGATCTTCGGCCCCATCGCCTCGGCCGGCAACGCGAAATCCACAAAGCCGAGCTGGATGGCCGAATCGGGCATGTCCGGGTACTGCGGGCCGAAGCCATCGGCCACCTGCGCCAGGGTCATGCCGCCTTTTTCCTGAATGGCCTTCAGGCCCAGCGTGCCATCCGCATCGCCCCCGGACAGGATCACGCCCACCGCCAGCGCCTGCGCGTCATCGGCAAGTTCGCTCATGAAGATGTCCACCGGCTTCGGCTCGCGGTGCCCCTCCAGGTCGCGCAGCGTCAGCGTGCCGTGTTCGATGCCAAGCACGCTGTCCTCTGGCATCACATACACATTGCGGGGTTCGACCACCATACCGGCCGCAGCCTGCACTACCGGCAGCGGCGTGAACCGAGCCAGGATTTCCGGCAGCAGGGTCCTGCGTGAAGGATTCAGGTGGGTCACCACGACGAACGCCATATCGGTATCGGTGGGTACGCCGCGGAAGAACCCTTCCAGCGCCTCGACGCCGCCGGCGGATGCGCCGATGCCGACGATGTGGAATTTCACTGCTGCCGCCATGTGGCGATGCGCCCAGGATAGGAAAGATGGCTCATGCTCGCCGCCGCTTCCGAGTGTGTCAACCAATTCAACAGCACCGAAGATGCTTGGCACGGCCAGTGCGGTGAACGGTTTACGTGACGCCGGAAATGTGGACGCGCGGCTAATGTGGAGGTCACGTGACGGTATGTGAGGGCGACCTTGATGACATCTTGACGCGGCCGCGACCCCTTGTATGACGACCGATACCGATAGTGGGGTCAACCCAAGGCTGAAGGACGCGCGCCATGAACTGTAGTCCCCAATTCCGCACGGCTACCCCCCGTGTTACCCGCTTGGAACTGACCGAGCTCTACGTAGGCGGCGATACCGTCGCCGTTCAGCTGGATGGCTTTCCCTGTGACGCCTGGGCCCAGGCGCTCACGGACGTCCTTTCGCAGGATCCGGCACTTGCTGCGGTAACCGCCACCATCGACGGTTGCTGGGTGCATTTCACCGGCGTGCGCACCTGCACCGGACCGCTTGCGCCACAGCTGCTTGGTGTGGTGCGGGCCGCCGGTGAGCTGGCCTACACGCCGCGCATTCTCCGGCCGGCGCACGGCGCGGTGCAACGCGCAGGCCACGCGTTGGCCCCCTGCTGAATCGCGCCGTCCCCGCCCATGCAACGTGACGCGATGAAGGATTCAATGCATGCCGCTGCGCCCGGTCCGTTGAACGGCGAAGTGCATCACGGGGCGAGCGACGCGCTGGCAGGGAAGCCACGATGCGCGCCCGCCGATTGGTTTCTGCAGTCACTGATCAGCCTGATCAACCACCGCCCCCACCTGCGGCTTGATGTGGTACTGCACGTGGGCGGAATGGCGGTGAGTGGAACCATGGTCGCCGGTACCGCTTACTTCGAACGCTTTGCGCGTGCCTTTCCGGACGCACTGGACCTGGTCGACCAGGCGCAGCGGCAGACAGCGCACGACAGTATTGCCATGCACGCAGCACGGTATGGAATGCGCAACGCGGATGACAGTGTGGATCCACCTGATTACGTTCATCTGATCGATGCGCAGGTGATCCCGCGTGCATCGGAAGGCACGGTCGATGCGCCGGTCGGCGTGCCATTGTGGAGGGGCAGGGTGCACGCGGTGGATGGCTTCCAGCTACGTTGCCGTAGCGCAGTCCCGGATTCCGGCAGGGGGAACGATCCCTGAGCCAAGGCGCTTGCTGTAGCGCGTGACTGGCACGCAAAGAACGCGAGCGCACGAGTCACATGTTTGTCGCGTTTGTTTCACGGGCCTTCCATCAGGTCCAGCAGTAAATTCCACGCCAAGGGCACACGTCCGCATGCAACAGGACGGGCACAGTGTCCACAACGATTTCCGGCACCACGCCGTGGCGTTCGTTTCCGGTCCCGTTCGCTCCCCCTACCCGAGAGTGCTCCCATGTCGCGCCTGCGTCAGCCGTGCCTGCCTGTTTCTCCGTCCGTGCCACCGCCGCCTCCCTTTGCCGAGGCCTGCTCCCACGCGCAGCTGGACCACCGTCGCCCTGACTCGCCGTCAGTGGATGCGCAACTTCAGGCGGCCCGCCGCGCGTTGTTTGTCACCTCGGAGATGGCCGACTTCATCAAGGCCGGCGGGTTGGGTGATGTGGCCGCCTCGCTGCCACGGGCGTTGCGTGGCCGCTCCGATGTGCGCGTGCTGATTCCCGGTTACGCGGCGGTGCTTGCAGGTGTCCCGGTGCTGCGCAGGGTGGGGCACGTACCCGGGATCGCCGGTATTCCCGCCTGCGACATCGGGGAAGCGATGACCGGCGACGGCCTGCCCGTATACGTGCTGCTCTGCCCGACGCTGTACCAGCGCGACGGCAGCCCGTATGTGGATGGCAGCGGCCACGACTGGGCCGACAATGCGATCCGGTTTGCCGCGCTGTCACGGGCGGCGGCGATGATGGCCTGCGGCGCGGTCGGCCTGGACTGGGTGCCGCAGCTGCTGCACCTCAATGACTGGCCCTGTGCCTTGGCGGCTGCCTACCTGCGCTGGCAGCACTCGCCCGTCCCGGCGCTGTTGACCATCCACAACCTCGCGTACCAGGGGTTGTTTCCGCTAGCGGCGGCATCGCTGCTGGGGATCACGGCCGAACAACGCGACAGCATCGTCTTCCATGGGCAGTTGTCATTCCTGCAGGCCGGCATCGTTCATGCCGACCAGGTCAATACGGTGAGCATCAGCTACGCGCGCCAGATCACCGGCCCGGAGCAGGGCTGCGGACTGGACGCGCTGCTGGCCCGGCATGCGGACGGCGGGCGGTTGAGCGGCATCGTCAACGGCATTGACAGCAGCTGGGACCCGCGCCACGACCAGCACCTGTGCGAACACTTCGACCTGCACCGATGGGCTGGGCGCGCGGCCAACAAGCGCCGGGTGCAGCAGCGGTTCGGTCTGCCACATCGCGAGGGGCCCCTTTTCGCCGTTGTGTCGCGACTGGTGCATCAGAAGGGCGTGGATCTCAGCTGCGCGGTGGCGCCCCAGATCGCTGCAGCCGGTGGCCAGCTGGTGATCATCGGCGGAGGTGAGCCGATGATTGAGGCACAGGTGGCCGCCCTGTCGCGTCGGTACCCGACCTGTGTCGGCGTACAGCCGGGCTTCGACGAAGCGCTGGCGCGGCAGATGTTCGCCGGCGCGGACTTCCTGCTGATGCCCTCGCGTTTCGAACCCTGCGGTCTGAGCCAGATGTACGCGCAGCGTTTTGGCTGCCTGCCCATTGCGCACGCCACCGGCGGGCTCATCGATACCATCGAGGATGGCGTCACTGGCCTGTTGTTCGACCAGGCCGAGGCCGATGCCCTGCGTCGCTGCGTGCAGCGCGCTTTCCGCATCCATCGCATCCCCGAGCTGTTGGCGGCCATGCGTCGGGCGGCGATGCTCCGGCCCAGCAGCTGGGAGACGGCCGGCACGCACTACCTGCACCTGTATGACCGGGTGATGGAGCGCTGCGCATGAGCGAGGGCGCACCACATGTCTACGACGGCGGCCCGGCCCATCCACCGCTGGGTGCGGGCGCGGCCCTGGCCGTCAACGACGAGGCCTTGAACGCGCTTGTCCAAGGCGCACCCTGCGATGCGTTCGCCGTACTGGGGCCGCACCGCGTGGGTCCCGGCTGGCGGTTGCGGGTATTCATGCCCGGGGCGGCCAGGGTGCAGGTCCGGCCTCCCGGTGGCGGCTGGATTGCATTGGCGCCCGGCCCGTTACCGGGTCTGTTCGAAATGGACGCGCCCTGCGCACCCGGCAGCTTGCTGCGGGTGCACTGGTCGGACGGCCTATGCCAGCAGTTCGAGGACGCCTATGCGTTCGGGCCGCAGCTGGACGACGCTGCAACGCAGCGCTTGCGGGCCGGCGATCCGGACGCGGTACGGCAGTGGCTGGGCGCTCACTCGACCTGCTGCAACGGTGTATCAGGCATCCGTTTCGCGGTCTGGGCGCCCAATGCACAGCGGGTGGCACTGGTCGGGGATTTCAATGGCTGGGATGCGCGCCGCCTGCCCATGCGGCTGCACCCTCACGCTGGCGTGTGGGAGCTTTTCGTGCCCGGCCTGACGGTTGGACAGCACTACAAGTACGTCCTCACAGCCGGCGACGGCAGCATGGCGCTCAAGGCCGACCCGGTCGGGCGTGCGTACGAACTGCCGCCAGCGACGGCCTCGGTGATCACGGGCGCGCAACCTTACGCATGGCATGACGCGGACTGGTTGGCGCAGCGGAAGCCGGCCGTGGACCAGGCCATTGCGATCTATGAAGTCCACGCAGGTTCCTGGCGCCGCGACGCGCAAGGACAGCCGCTGGACTGGTGCGCACTGGGTGACCAGCTCATCCCCTACGTCAAGGCGCTGGGCTTTACCCACATCGAATTGCTGCCCATCAGTGAGCATCCTTTCGGAGGCTCCTGGGGCTACCAGCCGCTGGGGTTGTTCGCCCCGACTGCGCGGCACGGTCAGGCGCATGACTTCGCACGGTTTGTCGACCGCTGCCATCAGGCAGGGCTTGGCGTGATCATCGACTGGGTCGGCGCGCATTTCCCTGCCGATGCCCATGGCATGCAACGCTTCGATGGCACCGCGTTGTATGAGCATGACGATCCCCGGCTGGGGGTCCACCCGGACTGGAACACGCTGATCTACAACTATGGGCGCGCGGAAGTAGGTGCGTTCCTGATCGCCAGTGCGCTGGAATGGATCGAGCGCTTCCATGTCGACGGGCTGCGCGTGGATGCCGTGGCATCGATGCTCTACCGTGACTACAGCCGCCCGGAGGGCCAGTGGTTGCCCAACGCCCTGGGCGGCCGTGAGAACCTGGAAGCGGTGGCGTTCCTGCGCCGCTTCAACGACGCCATCGCCGCACGCTTTCCCGACGTACTGGTGATGGCCGAGGAATCCACGGCATGGCCGGGTGTGACTGCGCCGACAGCCGACGGTGGCCTGGGCTTTACCCACAAATGGAACATGGGCTGGATGCACGACATGCTCTGCTACCTGGAGCGCGACCCGATCCATCGCAGCCACCACCATGGCGAGATCACCTTCAGTGCGCTGTATGCCTTCTCTGAACGCTTCGTCCTTCCGCTATCGCACGACGAAGTGGTGCATGGCAAGGGTTCATTGGTGGGAAGGATGCCCGGTGACCGCGCTCAGCAGCTGGCCAATCTGCGTGCCTGTTACGGGTTCATGTGGGCTCACCCGGGCAGCAAACTGCTTTTCATGGGCGGTGAATTTGCCCAGCCGGCCGAATGGAACCATGACGGGCAGCTGGACTGGGCCGTAGCCGCCGAACCCGCGCATGCAGGCGTGGCGCGACTGGTGGCCGACCTGAACCGGTTGTTGGCGACTGAGCCGGCCTTGGCACAAGGCAATGACGATGAAGCCAGCTTTGAATGGAGCGTCGGCGATGATCGCTGCAACAGTGTGCTGGCGTTCCTCCGTCGGCCGTCGTGTTCAGGCGCCACGCCGCTGCTGGTGGTCTGCAACTTCACCCCGGTCGTGCGCCACGGCTACCTGGTCGGCGTGCCTGCCGCAGGCGGGTGGGACGAGGTGCTCAACACCGACAGCGCGTTCTACGGCGGCAGCAACATCGGCAACGGAGGCCGCCTGCATGCGGTCGAGCAGCCGATGCATGGCCACCCCCAGGCGCTTTCGCTGACGTTGCCACCGCTGGCGACGGTGTACCTGAGGCCACGCCCATGAGCACCGCACAGCGATGGGGGGCCTGGCCACTGGGCGACGGCCAGTGGTCATTCGCCCTGTGGGCACCGGCAGCCCAGCACGTCGAGCTGATCCTGGAAGGCGAAGCGATGCCGATGCCCGCCATCGGCGACGGCTGGTTCGCCACACAGCTTGCGGCCCACGCGGGCGCCCACTATCGGTTCCGCATTGACGGCAGCCTCAGCATTGCCGACCCGGCTTCGCGCTGGCAACCGGAGGGGGTGTACGGCCCAAGTGCCCTGCTGGCAACCGACTACGCCTGGCAGCACCCGTGGCGTGGCCGTCCCTGGCGCGAGGCGGTGATCTACGAGCTGCATGTCGGTGCGGCCGCGGGTACCTACGCGTCGGTTGGTGAGCAGTTGCCCGCGTTGGCGGCGTTGGGCATCACGGCGTTGGAGTTGATGCCCGTGGCCAGCTTTCCGGGCAACCGCAACTGGGGCTACGACGGCGTGCTGCACTACGCACCTGCGGCCGCTTATGGTGACCCGGCCGACCTGAAGGCGCTGGTGGACCGCGCGCATGGTCTGGGCATGATGGTGCTGCTGGATGTGGTCTACAACCACTTTGGCCCGGAGGGCAATCCGCTTTCGGCGGTGGCGCCGACGTTCTACCGCACCGATGTGACAACCCCCTGGGGGGAGGCGATCGACTTCCGGCAGCCCGCGGTGCAGCGCTATTTCATCGATAACGCGTTGATGTGGCTGGACGAGTACCAGTTTGACGGCCTGCGGCTGGACGCGGTGCATGCCATACAGCCGCGCAGCTTCCTGCATGCGCTGCAGGCGCAGGTGCGTGCCGCGCTGCCGGGGCGTCACGTGCATCTGGTGCTGGAAAACGAAGACAACCAGGCCTCGCTGCTGGCAAACGGCTTCACCGCACAGTGGAACGACGATTTCCACAATGCCCTGCATGTCCTGCTCACCGGCGAGGACGAAGGCTACTACCGTGATTACGCCGATGGCCCGGCCGAACACCTCCGGCGTGTGTTGGCCGAAGGCTTCGCCTGGCAGGGCGAGGTCAACCACGCCGGACGTCGCCGTGGTGAGCCGAGCGCTGGCCTGCTGCCGGAGCGGTTCGTGGTGTTCAGCCAGAACCACGATCAGGTAGGTAACCGGGCGCACGGCGAGCGGCTGGTAACGCTGGTGGGACAACGCCGTGCATCGCTTGCGGTCGCATTGACCGCGCTGACGCCCATGGTGCCGTTGTTCTTCATGGGCGAGCCTTGGGGGGCGTCGACGCCCTTCCTGTTCTTCACCGACTACCGTCCTCCGCTTGACGCGGTGGTCCGCGAAGGCCGCCGGGCCGAGTTCGCCCCGTTCAGCGCTTACCAGGACAGCGCCGAGCGTGCGGCAATTGCCGACCCCAACGCGGTTGCCACATTCGAGCATTCGCGCTGCGCCTGGCCGGCGGCCGATGACGCAGATGCGGCGGTGTGGCTGGACTGGTTCCGCGCCCTGTTGGCCATCCGCGCGCGGTGGCTTTCCACCGCCAGCCACGTGGCATCGCTTGATGCCCACCTGGTGGCGCCGCGCGCGCTATGCGCCGGCTGGCAGGTGGATGAGCAGCAGTGGTGGTTGGCGATCAACGTGGGCAGTGACGAGGTGCAACTGACGCCGACGCCGGGCGACGTGGTATTCCGCATTGGCGCGCCGCTGCCGGATGGACGGCTGGCCCCTGACTCGCTCGTCGCATGGGTGGGCCCCCTGCCATGAACAATGTGCCTTCGCTCACCGAACTGGCCGGCGCCGCTGGCCTCTGTTGCACCTGGACCGACGTGAATGGCCAGAGCCGACGCGTGGCCGACGCTACCTTGGCCGAGGTACTGCGGGCGCTTGGGCTCCCGGCCGCAACCGCGGCTCAGCGTCGTGAGGCAATGCACCAGGCCGTCGGGAGCGTAGCGCCGCCGCTGCGGACGTGCCAGGTACAGGAATGGCTGGAGATCGGGGCGGCCGAGGCGGCCTGCGAATGGCAGCACGAGGACGGCAGCGTGGTGGCCGGGCGGACGGACGCAGCAGGCAGCGTGCAGGCACCTGGCCGACCCGGCTACTGGCTGTTGCGGCAGGGCACTGCCGAACTGCGTGTAGCGGTCGCACCACCGCGCTGTTTCGGCATGTGCGATGCGCTGGGACCGCAAGGACGGGGCTGGGGCCTTGTGCTGCAGGCCTACGCTGCGCGTGGCGAGCATGACGCCGGGATGGGCGATACGGCTGCCTGCGGCGAATGGGCGTGGCGCGCCGCGGGCGCCGGGGCCGACGCGCTGGCGCTGGGGCCGGTGCACGCCGCCGGTGCGATTGATGCCGGGTTCAGCCCCTATTCCCCGAGTGACCGGCGGTTTCTGGAACCGTTGTATGCCGCGCCGGTCGAGCTGCTGGGGGATGGCGCACGCGCGGTGCTGATGGGCGACCCGGATCTGCGCGGCGAACTGGAGCGCCTTGAGCAGGGCGACTATATCGACTGGCCCGCCACCGCGGCGGCCAAGTGGCGCTGGCTGGCCCGGGTCCACCGCGCCTGCGGGCAGGCCGCGCCCGAGGTAATGACGGACCTGCAGCGCTATGAGCGCGATGGCGGACCGGCACTGGCCGCACACGTCGCCTTCATGCATACCCGGCATGGCCACAACCCGGCCGTGTACCTGTTCGCACAATGGCTTGCCACACGGGGCTGGCAGCGCGTGCACGATGGCGCACGGCGTGCCGGCATGAAGATCGGACTGATCGCCGACCTCGCCATTGGCTTCGATCCGCACGGTGCCGAAGCCCATGCCGCGGGCGACACGGCACTGCACGGGCTGTTGCTGGGCGCACCGCCGGACCCGTTCTGTGCGGCGGGCCAGGTATGGGGTATTACCAGCTATTCCCCGACAGGGTTGGCCAGCCGTGGCTTCCTGCCCTTCATCCAGTTGCTGCGTGCGGTCATGCATGATCGCGGCGGAGTCCGTATCGATCACATCCTCGGGCTGCAGCGGTTGTGGGTAGTGCCCGGCGGCGCGGACGCGGGGGAGGGCGCCTACCTGCGCTATCCGGTACGCGATCTGCTCAACCTGGTTGCGATCGAGTCCTGGCGGCAGCGCTGCATCGTCATCGGGGAGGACCTTGGCCTGGTGTCGCCGGACATCCGCACGCTGTTGGCCAGGCGCGGCGTGCTCGGAACCGACGTGCTTGCCTTCTGTCGTGACGCCGCCGGCGCGTTCCTGCCCCCGCAGGCGTGGCGCCGCGATGCGGTAGCCATGACCGGCACTCACGATCTGCCCACCCTGGTGGGGTGGCGGCGGGGCTGCGACCTGCGCTGGCGCGAGCGGCTCGGGCAGCTGGACCCGTCCACGCTGCGCCACGAACAAACGCAGCGGCGGCATGACGTGGCACAGCTTGATCGCGTGCTGCCGATTGGATCCCACAAGGATGCCGCTGCCGTCCGGCTGGCCGCGCTGCGCCATGTGGCGTCCAGCGCTGCGCCGCTTGCATTGGTGCCGGTGGAGGACGCGCTGGGCCTCGATCAGCAGGTGAACCTGCCTGGCACTGTTGACCAACATCCCAACTGGCGCCGGCGCCTGCCACGGCGCCTGGGTGGAACAGCCCTGCAGGAGGCGATGGCGTGCATGGCCGAGGTGCGCAGGAAGCACAGCCCATGACACCGGTACGCGCGACCGCGCGGCTGCAGTTGCATGCCGGGTTTACGTTGGCCGACGCTGCTCACCAGGTGGACTATTACGCGCGCCTGGGCATCAGCCATCTGTACCTGTCGCCGGTGACGCGCGCCGTTCCCGGGTCCACCCACGGTTACGATGGCGTGGACCCGACCACGGTGAGCGATGCGCTGGGCGGGGAGGCGGCGTTGCGCGCGCTGTCCCGCCAGGCCCGTGCGCACGGCATGGGGCTGGTGCTGGATATCGTGCCGAATCATCTGGCCGCCCATCCGGACAACCGCTGGTGGTGGGATGTACTGGCGCACGGACGCGGCAGCCGCTACGCCAGCTGGTTCGACATCGACTGGCGCGCGCCCGGTGCCAACGGCCGCGTCATCCTGCCCGTGCTGGACCGCCCGCTGGCGGCCGCCCTGGATGACGCCGTGCTGCGGCTGGCCACGCGCGATGGCGGGGTGGTGCTCATGCATCACGACGTTATGCTGCCGCTGACCCTGCCCGTGTCGGCGGAGGGTGCCGGCGGCGACGCTATCGCGGCGCGTTGCGCGGCCCTCAATGCGCGCGTATCGAGCGCAGACCCGGACTGGCGCGCATTGCTTGAGGCGCAGGCTTACCGGCTTACATGGTGGCGCCAGGGCGACGACCGGCTGAATTACCGGCGTTTCTTCACCATCGCCAGCCTGGTGGCACTGCAGGTGCAGCACGAGGATGTGTACCAGGCGGTGCACCGCCTGCCGTTGTCGCTGCTGGAAGCCGGGATCATCGACGGTCTGCGCGTGGACCATGTCGACGGATTGGTGGACCCGCGTGGCTACCTGGCGCGGCTTCGCCGCGACATGGCGCAGGCCTGTGCGCGGCGTGGGGCTTCGCCGCTGCTGTGGGTGGAGAAGATCCTGGCGCCGGACGAATCCCTGCCTGACGACTGGTCCTGCGACGGCACCACCGGCTACGACTTCATGGACCAAGTGTCTGCGTGGCTGCATGACGCACGCGGGCAGACACCGCTGGCCCGGCATTGGCACCGCGCCTCCGGACGACCGTCGTGCTTTGCCACGGTTGAGCAGGCGTGCAGGCGCGAGGTGTTGCAGACGGGCCTGCGCAGCGAGCGGGATGCCACGCTGGCCGTGGTGCGTCGCCTCGGCCGCGCTGGCCACCTAGACACTGCAGCGCCGGGCGCGCCGGTGGTGGAGCGCGCCATGACCGAGCTGCTGGTGCATTTCCCGGTGTATCGCAGCTATGTGCATGGTCGGCGGCACGGCCCAGGTGATCGCGCGAGCTGGGCGCAGGCAGTGGAGGCGGTCGAACGAAGCACGCCCGAAGACACGGCGCTGGTGGCCCGGCAGCTGACAGACTGGTTCTGGGGTGACGCGGAGGCGCCCGCACAGAAGCGCGCGCGCGACCGGTTGCGTCGGCGCATCCAGGCACTGAGCGCTCCGCTGAACGCCAAGGCGGTGGAGGACCGCGCGTTCTACCGCCATGGCGTACTACTGTCACGCAACGAAGTGGGCAGCGACCCGGACCGGTTCGCCCTCGACACGGCGCAGATGCACGCCTGCGCCCTCGCCAGGCGCGAACGCCACCCCCACGCGCTGCTGGCCACCGCCACCCACGACCACAAGCGTGGCGAAGACGCGCGGGCCCGGTTGGCCGTGCTGTCGGAGCGACCGCTGTGGTGGGTGCGGCAGACCGGCGTGCTGCGGCGGCTGGCTACGCGCAGCGGCATGCCGTTGCCCCCGCCGGACGTGGAGCAGATGCTCTGGCAAACGCTCGTGGGCGCATGGCCGGTAGCGCCGGTCGACATGTCGTGGTTCACCGCGCGCATCGTGCAATGGCAGACCAAGGCACTGCGTGAGGCCGCGCTGTACTCCAGTTGGGCCGATCCTGTGGAAGCGGTGGAGCGGGATGTGAAAGCGTTCGTGGAGGGCGTGCTGCTTTCGCCGCGCGGCGAACCGATACGGCGGCGTCTGCACCACTGCGTCAGCGCGGTGGCGGCGGCCGGCGCGCGCAATGCCCTGGCCCAGACCGCGCTGCGGCTGACCCTGCCGGGAGTGCCGGACCTGTACCAGGGCACCGAAGGCTGGGACCTGTCGCTGGTGGATCCGGACAACCGCCAGGATGTGGACTACCCGCTGCGCCGCGGCTGGCTGGACGACACACGCACGTGGTCGCACCTGCTCCAGCACTGGCAGGACGGCGCGGTGAAGGCGCGCCTGGTGCAACGGTTGTTGGATTGCCGGGCACAGCAGCCCGCGCTGTTCGCCCAGGGCGACTACCAGCCCCTTCAGGTCGCCGCGCACGTGCCGCTGCTGGCATTTTCCCGCCAGCACGGCCAGGCACGGCTCCTCGTGCTGGTGGCCAGGCACACCCATCGCAGCCCCGCAGTTTTCGGTGCCGGGCTCGCCGATTCGCACTGCCGCGGCGCAGCGCTGCAGGTTCCACCGGGCCGGTATCGCAACGTGCTGACCGGCGCCACGATCGACGCCGGGCGACGCCCCGTGCGTCTGCGCACCTTGCTGGGCGGTAGCCCGGTGGCCATTTACCTACGTTGACAGGAGACCCATGGACGACGTGCAAAAGCAGTACCGGACCCAGGAGCTGGCCAGGCAGATCTGGGAAGCCGAAGGGCGACCAGACGGGCAGGCCGACAGGCATTGGCGCATGGCAGAGCAACTGGTCGCCGCCGAAATCGAAGCGGCCCAGCACGACCAGGCGCCGCAGGCATGACCCGCGCCGCCGTGGGAGCCCGTTCACGCGTGCGGCAAGGTCAGCCGTTTCCGCTGGGTGCCACCTGGGACGGTATGGGCGTGAACTTCGCCCTGTACAGCCGGCACGCCACCAAGGTTGAGCTGTGTCTGTTCAACGCACGTGGCCGGGAGGTGGAGCGGATCGCACTGCCTGAATACACCGACGAGGTGTGGCACGGCTACCTGCCCGATGCCCGGCCCGGCATGCGCTACGGCTACCGGGTGCATGGGCCGTATGCGCCGGATGCCGGACACCGGTTCAATCCGCACAAGCTGGTGCTCGACCCTTACGCGAAACAACTCGTGGGCGACATCAAATGGGCGCCCCATCTGTTCGGTTACACGATCGGGCACAAGGACGCCGACCTGAGCATGGACCGCCGCGACAGCGCGCCGTACATGCCACGATGCGTGGTGGTCGATCCGGCCTATACCTGGGGTCGTGACCGGCGACCCTGTACGCCTTGGGACCGGTCGGTGATCTACGAAGGCCACGTGCGCGGCCTGTCGATGCAGCTGCCTTCGGTGCCGGACGCCCTGCGGGGACGGTTCTCAGCGGTGCACGCCGACGAACTGGTCGACCACCTCCGGTACCTGGGCGTGACCGCGCTGGAGTTGTTGCCCGTGCACGCACACGCCGATGATCAGTATCTGGTCGAGCGTGGCCTGAGCAACTACTGGGGTTACAACACCCTGGGTTTTTTCGCCCCCCACCCGGGCTTCCTGTCCGGAACGGACATCGCCGAATTCAAGCAGATGGTCGCCGGGCTGCACCACGCCGGGCTCGAGGTGATCCTGGACGTGGTCTACAACCACACCGCCGAAGGCAATGAACTGGGCCCGACCCTGTCGTTCAAAGGCATCGACAATGCCAGCTACTACCGGCTTGCCGACGACCGCCGTTACTACATCAATGACACCGGCACCGGGAACACCTTCGATCTGACCAACGTCGGTGCATTGCGCATGGTCATGGACTCGTTGCGATACTGGGTGCAGGACATGCACGTGGATGGCTTCCGCTTCGACCTGGCCACCATCCTGGGGCGCGAGCGCGCCGGTTTCGACCCCTCCAGCAGCTTCCTCGACGCGGTACGCCAGGATCCCGTTCTGAGCCAGGTGAAGTTGATTGCCGAACCATGGGATATCGGGCCGGGCGGCTACCAGCTGGGCCGGTTCCCGCCGGGCTGGTCGGAATGGAACGACCGGTTTCGCGACACCATGCGCGCGTTCTGGCGAGGCGACGAAGGACAGTTGTCGGACTTCGCCACGCGGTTGATGGGCTCGGCCGATCTGTTCTCGCACCTGGGGCGCCGCCCGTCGGCGTCGGTGAATTTCGTTACTGCCCACGATGGATTTACCCTGCACGATCTGGTCAGTTACAACGACAAGCACAACAACGCCAATGGTGAAGATGGCCAGGATGGCAGCGACAACAACCTGTCGTGGAACCATGGCGTTGAGGGTCCCACCGACGACCCGGACGTGCGCGCGCTGCGCCAACGGCAGGTGCGCAACCTGCTGGCCAGCCTCATATTCTCCCAAGGGACGCCGATGCTGCTGGCCGGCGATGAATTCGGACATGGGCAAAACGGCAACAACAATGCCTATTGCCAGGACAACCCGTTGACATGGTTGGACTGGGAGCGCGCCCAGAACGCGGAAGGTCGCTCGCTCAGCGCGTTCGTCCGCCGACTGCTGGCGTTGCGACGCCGCTACCCCCAGCTGCGTCGCAGCCGCTTCCTGCAGGCGCGCGACGCGCACGCTGAAGAGGGCGTGCACTGGTACCGCGCCGACGGGCAGCCAATGACCGTGGACGACTGGAATGATCCCCAGTCGCGCAGCCTGATGCTTGAGATGCCCGCAGCGTTGGACGCCGGGCAGACGTCCCGCCAGACAAGCCTGCTGTTGTTGATCAATGCGGGCGCCACAGATCAACGGTTCATGCTGCCAGCGCTGGATACCGGTCGTTGGAAGATCATGATCAGCAGTGCGGAAGCGGCGACGGAGATCGGCAACGACGGTTCAGTCCTGTTGGTCGACCGCGCGCTGATGCTGCTTGCACGACGTCATGCTGCGGAACGCTGAAGCGTCCGTGTCATGATGTCGTGGACTACTGCCGCGTCCGGTATCACGTTTCATCCTCATGCGCTCGACGGGGTTTTCAAGCATCGCGCTCTACGCTGGATACGTCGGCAGTCCCGCCGACTTCTACGCTAGGAGAACGAAATGGCAAACAGCAACAATCAGTCCAATCGTGGTTTCGCTGGCATGGACGAAGACAAGCAGCGTGAGATCGCCGCGCAGGGCGGCCGCGCCGCGCACGAGTCTGGCAACGCGCATGAATTCACTTCTGAGGAAGCACGCGAAGCAGGTCGCAAGGGCGGCGAGGCCGTGAGCCAGGACCGCGAACACATGTCCGAGATCGGCCAGAAGGGCGGTCAGCAGCGCCAGGACGATGGCGGTAACCAAGGCAACAACCAGGGCAACAACCAGGGTGGTCGTCAGCAGGGCGGTCGCCAGCAGAAGTAACCCCTGAGCATCACCCGTTGGCCCGGCACGGGGAGCGCAATGGCTCCGGTGCCGGGCCTTTTCTTTGGTTCTTCGCCCATCTGCGGGGCACGCAGAAACGTGCCTTGGTGCTTTTCAGGCGCGCCCAACCCACCGCCCAGCGTCAAAGAAGCGTGGCTTCCGCTTGCCCACCGCAAGCCGAGCCCCGTGGCAGCCGGTAGGCTCCTGGGCAAAATAAAGGAGGAGGCCGCCCCGCGGCCGGGGGACATTTGCGCCAGGGGCCTATCGGCCGCTACGGGGCCCTCGCGCTCGCGACCGCCCCGATCGGAGACGCCCGCCGATCCCCGAACAGCGCCTGCACACCCCCGGCCATCCGCGTAGCGCCGTGCTCACGCTGCAACGGCCCCTGCAATAAGTCGCTCGCTGAGATGGGAGAAGAACCTGTTCTTTGTGGCCGAGCGCTACTTGAACTGCGGAGGTCCTAACACCTTCTGCACCGGATGGAGACGGTATATCCACCGTCTCTTGGCAGCCGGTTGACGACACGTCCGGCAAGCTGGACATCCTTCTACGGAGAACAGTCACCATGACCGAGATCAAGGAAAACCTGTTGGACTGGCTGCGCGATGCTCACGCCATGGAGCAGCAGGCCGAGCAGATGCTGAAGGCACAGGCGGGTCGCATCGAGCACTATCCCAAGCTGAAGGCGCGTATCGAGGAGCACATCCAGGAAACGGTGGGTCAGCGTGAGCGCCTGGAGCAATGCATCAACCGCCTGGGTGGCTCGCCCTCCATTCTCAAGGACACGTTGGGCAAGATGGCTGCCATGGGTCAGGCTATTGGCGGCATGACCGCTTCGGACGAGATCGTCAAAGGCGCCATGGCCGGGTATGTGTTCGAGTGCTTCGAAATTGCCAGCTACACATCGCTGATCGCTGCGGCGCGGACCGCCGGCGAGCATGAGGTGGCACAGGTGTGCGGTGAAATCCTGGTCCAGGAAGAGGCGATGGCTGCCTGGCTGCTTGAGAACCTGCCCGACGTCACCGAGGAGTTCCTCGTGCGCGACGGTACCCCGGGCGTCACCGCCAAAAAATAGTCCATTTCTACACCGCGTATCGGCGTGTGTATGCGCGCCTATCGCACCAAAACGCTACAGGAAGAACCCCGGCATGACGCCGGGGTTTTTCTTTTCCTATCCCTGCATCGTTGCGTGAACGATGCATCAGCATCCGCGCGCACGGCATCATCCAACCCCCACATTGCTTCGACGGGCCTGCACGCAGCGCACGCGCATTGTCATGCGACCCGGGACGTCCCGGTGACACCGAGAAGGAGACCCCGATGTTTCTTCACCACAAGAAGTTGATGTACACCGTTCGCGTGCGCCAGAGCGACCCGGCACTAGCGACCTTGATGCTGGAACAGTTTGGCGGTCCACAAGGCGAACTTGCCGCTGCCATGCGCTACTTCACCCAGGCGCTTGGCGAGTGCGACCCCGGGCGCAAGGATATGTTGTATGACATCGCTACCGAAGAGATCAGTCACCTTGAAATCATCGGCACGATCATCGCCATGTTGAACCAAGGCCCGAAGGCGGTGCAGTCCGAGGCCATGGCCGAGGTCGAGGAAATGCGCACGCTCGGGCAGAACAGCACCAGCCATACCGAGCAGATCCTCTACGGCGGTGGACCCGCGCTGGTCAATTCCAGTGGCGTGCCGTGGACGGCAGCCTACGTGGATTCCATCGGTGAGCCCACTGCGGACCTGCGTTCGAACATTGCCGCCGAGGCACGCGCGAAGATCGTCTACGAGCGGCTGATCAACGTTACGGACGATCCCGGCATCAAGGACGCCCTCCGCTTCCTGATGACGCGGGAGGTGGCCCACCAGAAGTCGTTCGAAAAGGCGCTCTACAGCATCAACCCCAACTTCCCGCCTGGCAAGCTGCCCGGCGATCCTGCGTTCACCGACCTGTACATGGACATGTCCCAGGGCGAAGGCGATCGTGAGGGCAGCTGGAACAGCGGCGACCTGTGGGAACGCGTGAGCGACCGCGATGCCCAGGCTGCCCTGGATGGCGGCGATGGATCGTTCTCGGTAGGTCTGACAGCCGCAGAACAGGCGGCGGTTGAGGAGATGACAACGCGCACGCTGTCCAATCCGGCCGTACAACCGCCCACTGGCGCCGAACTGGGTGCGGGCGTGGGGGCGGGGGCCGTGCTGCGCAGGCCGCGGGAACCCTGATCAATTCCTGGCGGACGCCGGGTGCGGTCACGCACCCGGCAGGGGACAGGGCACCCGCTGGATGGCCGTCCCGTGGCGGGCTCCGGTTCGTATGCGGCGCCGCCCCGCAATCGCTGTTTCATCCACCCGGAACGAACACCGCCCGAACGCAGCCGTCCTTCTTGTGCTTGAACAGATCGTAGCCGCGAACGGCGTCTTCCAACGGCATCCGGTGGGTGGCCATGAAGCGGGGCAGCAAGCTGCCCTGCTGCGCCAACGCCAGCAACCTCGGCAGGTAGCGCTGGCCGTGCTGCTGAGCGGTGCGTACCGTGATGCCCTTGTTCATCAACGTGCCCAGCGGGAATTTGTCCATCAGCCCATACACGCCCAGCACCGAAAGCGTTCCGCCTTTGCGACAGGCCATGACAGCTTCGCGTAGCGCCTGGCCGCGGTCGGTGTGCAGGTGCAGGGCCTGCTTGACGCGGTCATAGGCATGGCCAAGGCCCGTGCCATGCGCTTCCATTCCCACCGCGTCGATGCAGGCGTCGGGGCCGCGGCCGCCAGTAAGCTCGCGTAATGCATCCGGCACGCTGTCCACGGCGCTGTAGTCGATGATCTCGCTGCCCACGATGTCACGCGCCATGGCCAACCGTTCGGGCAGCCGATCAATACCGATCACCCGTTCGGCGCCCATCAGGCGTGCGCTCTGCTGGGCCATCAGCCCGACCGCCCCACATCCCCACACCGCCACGATGTCCCCGGGCCGGATATCGCAGAAGTCCGCACCCATGAAGCCGGTGGGTCCGGCATCGGACAGGAACAGCGCGTCTTCGTCGCTGACCCCGTCGGGCACCGGGAAGCAGCCGACATCCGCGTGGGGAACGCGGATATAGTCGGCGTGCGACCCCGCGTAGCCCCCAAACGCATGTGTGTAGCCAAAGATACCGGCGGTCGGATACCCAAGCGCGGGTTCCTGCAGGTGCCCGTTGGGGTTGGTGTTGTCGCACAGGGAATACTCGAGGCGCCCACAATGCCAGCAACTGCCGCACGATATGAATGAGGGGACCACGACGCGTTGGCCCGGACGCACGCCCGTCACGGCCCGCCCTGTGTCTACCACGGTTCCCATGAACTCGTGGCCGATGATGTCGCCTTCGCGCATGCCGGGGATGTAGCCGTCGATGAAGTGCAGGTCAGAGCCGCAGGTGGTGCTCAGCCCGACCTTGATGATGGCGTCGCCTGGCGCAACCAACACCGGGTCCGGAGTGGTTTCCACGCGTAGGTCGTTGACGCCGTTCCAACACAGCGCTCGCATCGGTAACTCCTGTTCGGCCTCAGCGTGCGGCCGGGTTGGACGTCAGGGAGGGGATCTCGCCACTTTCGAGCAGCGCGCGAAGCCGTCTCAGAATCTGACCGGCCAGCGCAGCCGGCGGCGGATCAAGCAGCCGGGTCAACAGACCTTCGGCCAGGCCGTCTGGCGCATAGCGGACGCGCAGCTCAACTTCGACCCCAGGGCGGTGCGCGCAGGGCCGCACCGCAAGTGAAATGGCAGCCTGAGCGCCATCATCTGTTTCAAGCACCTGTTGCACCAGCATGGTTGATGGTGCGTGCGTGCGCAGGCGCACGACCGGATGCCGGCCCAACGGCGCGGTCAGCCGCCACAGACTGGCTTCGCTGCCCACCTCGACGAGCTCGGCAGCGCCGGCAAACAACTGGCGCTGTACCTTTGGGTCGCACCATGCCGTCATGACCTGCGTCACGTCGGCCTGGATGGTCAGGGCGCGCATGATCGGAGCGGGGTCGGTCGCCTCGACGTTGCGCGGATCGGGAACATGCATGGCGTGCTCCGTAAGTGTCAGTCAGCCGCTGTCGCGTTGCCCGCCAGACGCTCGGCGCGCGCAAGGTGGTCGGCGACATGTGCGCGCGTTTCCTTGAGGAACGTGCGCAGATCGGCCTGCGTGGCGGCCGGGATGATCAGGGTGTCCAGGGTGTCCAGTGCCTTGCGATGATCTGTCACCATTGCGCTGAGGTAGGCGGCATCGAAGGCAGCGCCTTGTTGCCTGGCCAGCGTCGCCGCCTCGGCCTGCGCTTCGGCGGCCTTTGCTTGTGCCGGGGCGCTACGCTTGTCAGGCTGCCAGGCCTCCAGCGCGCGCTGGTTCTGCGTGTGTTCCTGGATCATGGTCTGGGCGTACTGGCGGGTGGCTGCGTTCTGACCGCGGGCAAGCGCGAGCTGCGCGGCGTTGACCTCTGCTTGGTTGATGGCGGACAGGACGCCCAATGCCTGGCGCTGGCGCAGCTCGCCCGATGGGTTGGCGCCGGTTGTGGCATGGGTGGACGTGCGTTCTGCAGGGCGTGGACTCGGGGCGCTCTGTGCATTCAGCGCACCGGCGACCACCAAGCCGAGAACGACGGAGGTAACGCGCAGGCGGACGGTGTAGGACATGGCACATTCCCATCGATGAGGAGTGTGGATCCTGCCGCGACAGACGCCAAGGCCATGAGACGCTCCCGTGTTCGCGCAGGCAGAAGCCGTCGACGTCATCGTCACGGACGGTTCACCGCGCCGCCTGCGTCAACTTCAAGTGATGGATAGGGGCGGTGGCATTCGCATGAGCACGACGCCAAGCACAGCAGGTGATCGCAGGCCGATCGCTACAGTGCGCTTTTCCGGCAGGAGAAAAGGCGATGACCCAACATGCCCCCCGCGTCCACACTGAAGCGGCCGCCATAGACCGACTGAAAGCGCTGCAGCTGCAACTGGGTGGCGAGATCGTCGCCGAACTTCACCTGCGCACCGGTGAGGTGATCGTGGCGACGGTACCGGAGCGGCCGACGGTGCAGCAGTTTCTTGATGCAGACGGGAACGAGGGCACCAATGGGGTGGTGCGGCTGGACACCGGCGATGCGGGTGTTCACTTGATCTGGCTCGACGAGGTGGACCATGTGGTCCGCCTGGGTTCCTGTTAGGAGGATGAGGATGCGCAGACCACCCACCCCGGCGGAGACGCCTGGCGGCAAGCCGAAGGATCCGGATCGGATCAATATCAATGAGGAATGGGAGCTTCGGTTCTGGGCCCGGGAGCTTGGCCTGAGCGAAGATCAACTCAAGCAAGCCGTGGAGGAGGTAGGCGTGCTGACGACCGAGCTGCGCAGGTACCGGCCGCCGCATTGAGCCATGTACGACCGCGTCGACATCGACCATATGCTCGAAGAGCTGGAAGTACTTCTTCCGGTGTGGTCTACGCGGTACCCCGAGGCACAGTTCGTCGCCATGCTCGCTACTGCCTCGGACTACATCTGCCGTGGCGCAGACCCGGAAGCGCGCACGTACGCACTACAGCGGCTGGGCGTGCTTGTTCCGGGGAGCGGCTTCGACGCATGGGCGTCGCGCTACGGCAACGACACGGGTCGGAACCCAACATGACGCCCCGACCAGCGGGGCAGAATTGCCTCAACTACGGTCTGAGAATGTTGACGCCGTCTTGGCGCGTGCTGAGTGTACTTTTCCGTCATTGTTCCAGAGGAGAACGGCAATGGCCGCAACAAAAGAAACGCCGTCGGTTCCCAAGGTGTTGAGGATCGAAGCGATGCCGCTGGACTTCGGCGAAGCCGCCGTTGTGATCGAGTTGGAGGCCGAGCCGCCCAGGCGATGGTTCAAGGCACTCAAACGGGAAATGGTTTACGCAGCGGGCCTGGAGACTGCATCGGCGAAGTTCGACGGCTGCTTCGTCTACATCGTGGGGTTGGATTCATCCCTCGGGAGCGCTGTTCGCTGTGCCAGCCGATTGCTTGCAGCGGTGCAGGACGGCTGGGAGCACAGAGGCGTCATTTCACCGGAGACATCGCATTTGACTGCGGACGGCGCTCGCCCTTCAGCCTCTTGCACGCAGACACCGCTTCGCGCGATGGGCTCAAATGAGGCGGTGGACATGCGTGCGACGGACGGCCGCTCCGTCTCCACACCATTAGTCTTCGTTTGAAGGGGGCCGGCGTTTTGCCCATACGTCTGCATCTGTCAGCTGCTCATGCCCGGATTACTGTTGTGGTGCATCCGGGGACGCGGGGCCCCCGACCGACCGCCGAGAAAACTCAACGAACCGAGCCGCCGACATAGCCTGGCGGCTCCCGCACGCAGGACACTCCAGCACCGCGCCTCCTCCCGTTATGTTCACAAGGCTGGGCGGGCCGTCGGCCTGGGTGACGTGGTGGCAGGAAAGACATTCGGCCTGAACACGGAGCACTCTGGACTCCGAATGATGCCTAGGTGGGCATCGGGCTCCTGAACAAGGGAATGGTCAAAGCGTCCGGCCACCCGTGACGGGGCTGTGGTGGCAGATTCTCGTGTCCGCTGCCCCAAGCGGGCGTCAGCCCGCTCGGGCGACCAGAGACCGCCGACGGAGGACCTCATGCCAGGGGTCTCATCTCCGACGTTCTCTCGGTTTGGTGCCGCCGGCGGCCCACTGAGTGATGAGCGCGGCACCACCGACGGCAATGGCGTCTTCCACGGCTCCGGTGCTGCTTTGGCCGTAGCGGGCAATCGCCCGCATGCGCAGGTTGAAGGTCACGTAGGCCATACCAACGGCGGCGCCGACACCGAGAAGCGCGCCCAGCTTTCGCTGCCGATGGGGAGCGAGCGCCGCGCCTGCAATCATCCCCGTAGCGACGCGCGCAACCATGCCTGCCGGAACGATGCGGTCGGGGGCCGTCTTCATTTTGTCGCCAACGAGCTCACCGCCTGCCAATGCGAGCATCCCTGCGGAGGCGAGCTTGTTGGCCAGAAGGCGAGGGGCCCCGTTGTCGGCGGGTAAGTTACCGTTCCGCGCGGCGTTGGTCACCGCGGCCAACGGGGTCATCGCGCGCATTCCTGCGACGGCTCCCATCAAAATCGAATGGATCAAGGCCATCTGGCTCTCCTGAACGGGGTGGAATCGCCGGAGCCGGCCCTCAGGGCTTTGCCGGACGCTCGTAATCTTCCGGTTTGGCGGTGTGTTCCGCCTCCGGCATGTCCTTGTCTTTCCACGTGGCGTCATCGTTCCGGAGCTTGTCCGGGGTGTGCGCTTTGTCCTGGTCATCCACGTCGGCGCCGGGATTGAGGGGCAGTTTGCTCATGGGTCGCTCCGTGTTTTGGTGTCGGCCGCTATGCTGCTCCCGCCGCCATGAGAACGGTGTCTGGGCGGGCTCCACATTTTCACCACGCTGCGGTCACCGTCTGGCTACGTCGCCGCGGGTATCTGTTCGTCGTTACGGGCGGAGGACCTTACGATGCACGGACCGACCAGGGAGGGCCTGCGGTGATCGCAGTGGTACTGCCAGCCCACAACGAGGCAACAGACATTGGCCGCTGCCTGGAATCAATTACTGTGGCCGCCAGGCATCCTGGACTTGGAGCCGAGCCGGTAGTTGCGGTCGTGGCGATGGACGCCTGCACCGATAAAAGGCCTGGCGTGTGTTTGCACCACGGTGCCGTGGCCATCTCGATTGAGGCACGGTGCGTGGGCGTGGCACGTGCGGCCGCTGCCAACCATGCTCTGGGCTTGGGCGCGCGCTGGATTGCCAGCACTGACGCCGATATGCATGTCCCGTCTGACTGGCTCTGGAAGCAAGCGAGCTGTGGGGCCGATGCATTTTGCGGGGTAGTGGAGGTGCGCGACTGGCTTGATTACCCGGCTGCCGTACACCAGGCATTCGCCGGGCGCGAGCTTGCGCGCGACGGCCATCGTCATATCCACGGCGCCAACGTGGGCGTCAGCGCTGCCGCTTATCAAGAGGTGGGCGGCTTCCCACCGCTGGTCACGGGCGAGGATGTGGCGCTGGTTCACGCACTTCAGCGCTCGGGAGCAACGATCGCTTGGCGAGCTCGCCCCGTGGTTACCACGAGTGCCCGCCGGTCAGCCAGGGCGCCCCAGGGCTTTAGCGGGTTCCTGCGTGCCTTGGAGCGCGAGGTACTCGAAACGGGTGCAGGGTTGTTGCCATCGCGGGAACTGGTGCGATGACAACGATGCCGGCTGACCTGCTGGGATGGGCCGCCACGGCAGTGCTCATTGCGACGCTGTCTCGGCAGATCTACAAGCAGCACCAGGCCGGCTCAGTGGAGGCGGTATCGACATGGCTTTTCGTAGGTCAGATGACCGCCTCGGTTTTGTTCATCGCCTACAGTGCTCTGATGGGATCCACGGTCTTCGTAGTCACCAACACCCTGATCCTTATCACTGCCGTGGTTGGCCAAATCTTGGCGATTCGCCGGCGACGGCGCCACTCGTGAGGCTCAGCATTAGCCGGCTATCCAGGTCTCTGCCGCTGAGCAGGCAAGCTGTAGTCGTTGACGGCCACGCTTGTCAGATGCATGCTTTGGAGGCAAACCATCCTTGGGACGGCTCGTAGAGGGCCTTATCTATGGATCGGCTCACCTTCAGCACCTGATGACTGGAGAAAGGGGGTGTCAGGTGAGCGCTCGACGTCATGGCGCACCGATGCCTACCCCGTGGTTTCACCGAGGCCACCATTCTCCGTTCGCCATCTCGCGTTGCACCAACGTTCGATAGTCAGTGGGCGAAGGCGCAGTCGCAGGATGCTTATGCCGACGTTGGTTGCAAGCCGCGTGTGCAGCCACGACGTTGCCGACCACGTCTTTCCCGCCGTCTTGGCGAGCCACAAGGTGCTCGGCCGTGCATCGGAACGGGCCAGCAGAGCGTGGTCGAAGCGCCAACTCATCGGGAGAGACTTGCCACATCGGCAGGCCGCAGTAATAGCATCGCCCGGACTGGGACTGGAAGGCGTTGGCGCGAAGGGATTTGAGTCGTTTGTTGGTCATGGCGGGCTCCGGAATCGAAAGATTCCCGCGCCCCCATTGGATGGACCTCGGGTACCCGGAGCCTATTGGCTATGCGGGCACAACACCGACGCTTTTGCGACCGGCTCGAGCGTTATAGCCCAGGGTCGGCAGCTGCGCAACCGCGACTGAAACCGGGGGGTGCCCTCGTCAGGCAGTGAGGTGTGTGACCTGGGCGCCATCCATGAGAAAAATGCCCAGGCAATCGCACGGTCTTAAAATGCCAAAATGAGCGCTTTAGCCGTTGCTGCGAAGCCAAGAAGGCACTCATTAGCCGTGCCGCGATAGCTGTAGTAGCGCCAAATCCGACTTGAGGGCCGCAGCCTGGATTCACTTGGTCGCAAGGGATGCCTGGAGCGCTGCAGCCAGCGCGGCGTCGCCGTTGACCAACTCCGTCCACTGCAGCTCCAACCCCTTCCTCCGCCCCTTCAGCACGAGCTTGAGCCCGCTCGGGTCGATGGTCAGTGTGTACGTGTCGTCGCCGACCTGCAGTTCTCTACGAATCGCTTTGTCGAGAGGCGTCATTTCCAGCTCCTGCTTGAAGGGTTGGACGGGGAAGGAAGACGCTGGCGCTGCAGAACGCCTGCGCCCTTGCAGCCGCAATCAGCCCGGGTAGGTCGGGAATCGCTCGCCGGGGTGCCGCTTCTTCCACTCGGTATGGGCGACGGTGCCTTCCCAGGCGAGGAAGGCTGCTGGCGGGCGACCTCGTCCCGACCACGTCTCACCACTGAAGGGCAGCCAGAACCGGGGCGGCAGGTCTTCCTTTGGAGCCTTGGGTGCCTTGGGAACCTTGGCCTGTTTAGGTGGCTTCGGACTGGCGCTCGCTCCGATCGCCTCGCGGATCCTGCGCTGCTGCGCAGGGCTGAAATCCTCGAAGTAAGCGCTCAGGAGCAGATTGACGCGCTTGTAGGCTTCCTTGGTCGCTGCACTGAGAAGTGCCTTGTCCGTTGCTGTTCCCGACGGGATCGCGCCGGCAGGGAGGTCCAGCAGCGACGCGGAGGGATTGTTCGAGGTATTGCGGGGCATGGGGGTCGAGATCTGTGCAGAGCTGGCGCCCAAGATACCAAATGGCTGGATGATCACGTCAGGCGGCCTCAGCGATTGGACCGCAAGCAGCTGGGCACCGGCAGGCCGTTCCTGGTCAGGCGACAGGACGACAGTCAGCCAGCGTTGCCTCCGTATCGCGCCATGCGACGCCCCGTATTCACCATGGACCCATGACGAAAGCAGACATCGGAAAGGCGCGCTGGGCGCGCGCACGGGCGGCTTCGCTGTGGCTGCAGGCCGACGCACTGGACCTGCAGCGGGGTGGCGACTGGCGGGCGAGGGCGAGTCGACGCGCTGCCGCCGATCGCCTTCGAACAGAGGCGGCGCGCTTCGATGGGATCGCCAACCGGCTGCAGCCCGTGGACGACGCCCAGGCGGCTTGAGCGACCGCCAAGCTCACCCGTATGGCGAGGCCAAGGCGCGCCCGCGCCGAGTCGCCCCAGGCGAGTGCCCCATCACGCGCTTGTAGGCGCGACTGAAGGCTGCCTGCGACGCGTAGCCGAGGCGCTCTGCCACGATCTCGATGGAAAGGCTTTGGTGCGTCAGCCATTGACTCGCCAATTGCATGCGCAGCTCCGTCACATACCGCAGGGGCGCGGTTCCTATGACGGCCTGGAACCGGTCTGCAAAGACAGAGCGTGAGATGTTGGATTCTGCAGCCAGCGCTTCGACGGTCCAGTCACGCCCAGGGTCCCTGTGCAGCGCAAGCAACGACAGCGATAGACGGGGGTCGCGCAGGGCCATGACCAGGCCGGATGCACCGTCGCAACCGCGCTCCACCCAGTCACGTACGATCATGGCGGCAACAGCATCCGCCAGCCGGGCGAGGATGCCTGCATATCCAATACGCCCGGAGCACACCTCGCGCTTCATCGCGTCGACCATCGGCAACAGCCCAGGAAACTGAGTGCCGTTGCCATCGGCCAGCATCACCGCCGGCATCACCTTGCTCAACCCTTGCATGCCCCCCAGATCGACCACCATGCATCCGTGGAAGAGCACGGCGCTTGGCACGGCATGGGTGCTCGGGCATGTGTCTATGCCACTCACCGTG
>Ga0308172_1000433_pt1 | contig 54062 bp, 44 predicted proteins | sample PhyGR2_FD_202134 | JGI IMG/M metagenome (GOLD analysis project Ga0308172, IMG submission 202134) | Phyllosphere microbial communities from UC Gill Tract Community Farm, Albany, California, United States - DLSLSG.R2 | ecosystem: Host-associated > Plants > Phyllosphere > Unclassified | place: USA... | reverse complement strand
GGATGTGCTTTTCTTCTGTGTCATGCTATTTCTCCATTTAAGTCTCAAATCTTTAAGAGACTGCCGCAACTTTTTTCTGAGAGGTTCCATCTCAAGGCTGCTGACCTCTTAGCAACTTTTCTTAGCACCTGTAATTTTAATAATAATATTTTAGTGGGAGAGATCAATATGGTAATTCCTAAAATTTTCACACTGTAATGGTCTAATCATTCTGGACACTTTGTTAGAGATATAATGAGTAACTCTACCAAGGTGAAAATGCGAAATAAAACGTTTACCCATGAGTTCAAACAGGAATGTGTCATTTTGGTTCTGCAGCACAAGTACCCGGTGACCCAGACTGCTGAAATGATGAATATAGGCCTTTCAACATCACAACGCTGGTTACGCCAATATCGCGGAGAAGTCAGGGGGGAGATACTCCTGTAAGCATCCCCGTAATCCGCGCCATTCACCTTATCTCCCCCCCCCCATAACACAAGCCTGCGACAGAGTGTGTCTCACCATGCTCATATATTAAATAAAATTAAATAGAATACATTGCGACACAACTTGTCACGCCCATGGAGAAAATAAGATTTTCAAAGGGGAATAACATGAAAAACACTCAAAATGCTGAACTTATTCAATCATTCGAACGCGATAACACTCTGCAACTGTGGATATTACGTCTTTTTTTCCGGTTAGGTGCGCATAAGCAATTCATGACTCAGCACGGATTTAACAATCAGCCTCTGGCTGGATATCTGAACCTGACTAAATATGAAGATGAGGAGTTCAATCATCAGTTACAGCAATCGATACTGGGGGTATTACGTTTGCGTCATGCGGAGCTTGAACGACAAATCCCGATGGCGAAGTCTACTGAATTTCAGCAGGCATTAGAGAGCCTGGCCCGCCGAATTGGACTCAGTCCAGCTGAAAGCTTAATTCTGGAATTCACTTTGCAACTCCATCAAGAGCAACTGCTTGATGATACCGCTGACTACCTTGGAGCGATGACTTCAGCCAAAGTTTACAGGGCTCTGGCTGCAGTACTGGATCTCACGGAGGACGATGTCCGCTTCGCATTAGGACCGTTAAGCGTATTAACAAAAACCGGTCTTGTGAATCTGGAAACCAATGGCGCCTATACATTACGCAATAAACTCGAGCCATTTTCCCCGACCTTTTATGAGCGTCTGTCTGCGGGTGAAACAGATCCAGCCAGGCTACTGGGGGGGATGATTTCCCGCTGTGAACCAGCACATCTTAAATTTGAAGATTACCAGCATATTCCAGCGATCAATGTGATGAGGCAGTGGCTTCATTATGCTTTTCAATCCAGTCGTATCGGTGTGAATATCCTTATTTATGGGCAACCGGGTACGGGTAAGAGCCAGCTCTGCCGATTGCTGGCAGAAGAGTTAAACAGCGAAATTTATGAAGTTACCAGCGAAAATGAAACTGCAAGGCCCATCAATGGAAGTCGGCGTCTTCGCGCATGGCGGGCAGCGCAACGATTTTTTGGTGGGGAAAAAGCACTCATCCTGCTCGACGAAGCAGAAGATGTTTTTAGTGAAAGCCAGGGTTCGCTAACAACGGCGCCCCAGCCCGTGCCAAAAGCGTGGGTTAATCGCCTGCTTGAAGAAAACAGGGTGCCCACCCTTTGGGTCTCAAATGAGATCCGCGAAATGGACCCCGCATACATCCGCCGGTTTGATATCGTTTTAGAATTAACCGCCCCTCCCCGGGTACAGCGGGAAACGATTCTGCGTGAAGCTTGTGGTGCAACGCTCTCGAATAATGATATTTCACAACTGGCCAACATCCCCTATCTGGCACCTGCCGTTGTAAATCGAGCCGGGACAATTTTGCATTCCATCAAAGATAACCTGGATGAAGAGAGGCATACTCACTATTTAATGTTTTTAATTAATAGCACCCTAAAGGCTCAGGGACATTTGCCGATAAAGCTAAAAACTAAAGTCAAATCATCTGAATTTTATAACATGGCATTCATTAACAGTGACTGCCCGCTTGGCGAGATTGCCGCTTCCTTGTCACCCGTCGATTCAGCCCGCTTTTGTCTTTATGGCCCCCCGGGTACAGGTAAAACCGCCTGGGCTTACTGGCTGGCAGAACAGTTGAAGCTCCCCGTGATTGAAAAAAAAGCGTCACAACTATTCGGCAGGCATGTCGGTGAAAGCGAGCAGAATATTGCCGCGGCTTTTGAGCAGGCCCGACGGGATAACGCCGTGCTACTCATTGATGAGGTGGACAGTTTTCTCACTGCCCGGGAAGAGTGCCGGCAAAGTTGGGAGATCAGTTGCGTCAATGAAATGCTCAGCCAGATAGAACATTTCGACGGAATTTTTATTACCACCACGAACAGGTTCGATGTGCTGGATGCAGCAGCATTACGCCGTTTTGACCTGAAAATTCGCTTTAATTTTATGTGTGATAATCAGGCAATTGCGCTACTGAATCTTTACTGCAAGCAACTGAAACTCGGTGAGCCTTCACCTTCTGCTATCAATGAATTAGCGAGATTGTCCTTGTTGACGCCTGGGGATTTTTCCGTCGTATCACGCCAACATGCATTCAAACCACTGACATCCGCTAATGCATTTGTTACCGCTCTTAAAGCGGAATGCCGGGTAAAAAAACGAGAAGACGTCGCAATTGGGTTTATGCATTAATCAGTTTCGTATGGACCGAAAAGGGAATAAACCATGGCCAAACGACCAGAAACAATAGAAACAACGCTGCTTGCTCTTGAATTGTTACGACGGATTCCGCGCGGCAGGAAAACCACCGCCAAAGAATTACATGAACAATTGCTTCATGCGGGAATTGAGCGCGATTTGCGCACCATCCAGCGTCATCTGGAAATGCTCTGCACTCATTTTGATATTGAATGCGACTTACGCAGTCGCCCGTATGGATATCGCTGGTTAGAGGGATCAAAAGGCGTTTCCCTTCCCATGCTAACGCCGCAGGAATCTCTGATTCTGGCCATGGCCGAAGCACACCTCAAGCCGATTCTGCCCAGCAGGTTAATAAGATCAATGACGGGCTTTTTTACTCAGGCTCATCGAAATCTCCACGACATTGGAACCGGGCGGCTCGAGGCGGAGTGGCCGGACAAGGTGAGGGTCGTGGCAACCAGTCAGCCTTTGCTGCCTCCCCCGATAGCGGAAGGTATTTTTGAATCGGTAAGCGAAGCTCTCTATCTCAACCGCTGGCTGAAGATCACCTACCGTAATGCGAGTGGCAAAGAGAGTGAAAACTCAGTGATGCCACTGGGCCTGGCACAGCAGGGGCCCCGCATGTATCTGGTCTGCCGTTTTGAAGGGTATAACAACGAACGGAGTCTGGCGCTAAATCGTATTCTGGCAGCCAGCATCAGCACATTCACCTTTGTGCGCCCTGCCGAATTTAACCTGAAAAAATATGATGATGATGGTCGCTTCGGTTTTGGTGAGGGTCACCAGATATATCTGACGTTTGAAATTGACCGTACCGCCGGACTCCATCTGATTGAATCACCGCTTTCACTGGATCAAACCCATCGGGAAATCGGCAATCAACGCCTGGAATTCTCCGCCACAGTGGTAGACAGCGCCATGCTTAAGTGGTTTTTAGCCGCCTTTGGGGAAGCCGTCAGTAACGTTCAACGGCAGCCTGTTGTGGAAGGAAGCACCGCGGAATGACTCTGAACAACATTACCTGGGGTCTTTGCGCGCCTGCAACCGTACCTTCCGTTAGAAGAACACGTACCTTACAACTTAGCGAAATTGTTGCGCGCTTCCATCATCGGGCTGTGCCAGGTTTGGGCGGCGTCTGGTTTGGGCGCCAACTGATGATGGCGTTACAGGGGGTGGCGATAGCATCTCAGCTGGGCAAAGACGTCAGCAATATCGAAGCCGCGAATGCCATTGAAGCGCTTTGCTGTTGGCAGGGCTTTCGGGAGAATGAAGGGAAGAACCGGGATCGTCGCCTGCGGGGCATCCGTAAGATTCGCAGATTAGAACCTAACCGCCTGACCTTTAACGCCGCAAGAAGACGCGCTTTCTACGTCACCATACCGATGCGTATGAGTACGATTGAAGCACTGCCCGCACTGGGATTTGTTCATGCTCAGCGTAACTTTAACGCCTTTCAATGCAGTCAGGTGGGCGAACAACTTGTCAGGCTTGAAACGCCGCAAATGGCTGAGCTGAAAAAATGGATCAGCTCACCTGACAGAAAACCGCCAAAAACCATCAATTCGCCATTAATCTCCTTATCGCAAGATGCCTGCTTGCTGATACGAAACCAGCTGGAAAATGCTGGCAACGACGAGGATAGCAAGCGTCGCAGGGACGCCTTGCGATGGATGGATCGTTTGCGTCAGTCCCCGCCTAAACCACTGAGCTGGAAAGACCGCCCTGACGAAATTTCGTCAGTTCACTGGCACGACTTACAGGCGGGTGCCTATTTCTTCAAAACACAAAACACGGCACTCGCACTACTGGATCTTCTGGAATATGAAATGTCTCAGCGTGGCTCTGCTCTCTCATTGCATCAGAAACTTCCACTTGCAATCAGTGACACGGCTGAAAGGCTGAGACTTGACGCACAAGCATTTTTGGATTTGAAACACAGTGATGCGGCTGCAAACCAGTTTTGCAGCGAATGTACCCTGGAACCTGTGGCTTTATTGCACGCACTGGTCAGCCGTGACGGTCATATTCTCAAGCTAAAGGGCGACCTGATTGAACCTGGCCCGGCCTTTGATAGCGGGGTCTCTCAATCTGCTCAGAACCCCGAGGGTGAAGAACAATATGCCGAAGAGGCCTCCGGTTTTTGGCCTGCATCAATATCCTGGCGGATCCGCAACCTGTTCCTGCTCAACCTTGATCTACATGGCAAACTGGCGGATTGGTTAAAGAAGGAAATGAATAATGGCTGATTTCTCAACACTGCCTCCCTCCCTGGCCGACTATTTTGATGCGCCTGAGGGTTATAAGGGGCATTTTGGCTGGCTATGTGGTTATTCAGCAACGGATGACTTTCTGGAAAATGCAGTGGATCGCTTTAGCTGCCTTAATCAGGCTGCGCGAGCTCATCACGGGCAAATAAAGCTGGCACTCTTTCTTGATGCCGGAAATAAGCCCATTTCCACCGTTGATGTCCCCGGCGTATTACATTGCCAGATGAAAGCAGCTCCACCGCTGAATTTACTTCATGCGAAAGTCGCTCTGCTGGGATTTAAGCCTGACCAACCGGAAGATGCCTGGCGATTACGACTGGTCGTCAGTACCGGAAACTGGACAAAAGAGACACTGACTGAAAGCCTTGATTTGGTCTGGTGCCTGGATCTCTCCAGTGAAGCACTGGAGAACGTCACCAAAGATATTCAACAAAGTTGTGCAGATTTTCGTGCCGCGCAAAATTTATTAGAGGATATCGCCTCCTGGTGTGACACCAGCCTGTTGTCATTAGAAATAAATGACCGGCTAACGACCGGAGGACTGGCGCGGCTGGATGTCAACGCATGGCTTAACGTATGTCGACAATATGCCCACGGTAAACCCCGTTTGGTCGACAACCGCAAAAGGTCACTCTTTAATCAGTTGAAATCCTGGCTGGAACAGCCTGCCATTGCTGGAAAGAGAAATTATCTTGCGATGGGTTCCGGTTTCTATGAAGGGGGTAAAGGCGACAAATCATTGGTGCCACAGAAAATTGTCCAGCTTTTACAGGACGACGATTTATTAACAAAAAAACCGGAAATTGATCTCTATGTTAATCCTGAGGCTTGTCAGGCGGTTGCTAATAATGTGGCAACGCTCAGAGAACAACATATCACTGTCAGACCCCCTTCTCAGTTGGCAAAGACTGAACGCACCCTACATGCCAAATTTATTTTCAGTGCTAACTACCGCAATGTCAGCGATACGCTGACTCAGTGCTGGCTTTATATGGGCTCAGGAAATCTTACCGGGCCTGGCTTTATGCAGCGAATGAAAACAGGCGTGGGAAATCTCGAAGCCGGCGTATTTTTTTCACCGGAACGGTTGGCGAGAACCGCGGCTGGGAAGCTGGCTCCCGAAAAAACCCTGGCATGGTTGCTACCCATCCAGTCAGAGATTGATTGTGATGCTCTGCAAATGCCCCTTCAGGCGGGACAGGAGATGGAGGAACGCACTCCCTACTTTGCACCGCCCATAACCTGGCTCAAATGGACACCCCTTGCAGACGGTCAGGGTACCCTTCATTACTCTGGATCCCCCGAGAATAACATCACCGCTTTCGCGCCTGGCGGAACTTCGTGTCCCTTGGTTTCGCAGGGGTTTCTATGGCAGGGCGAAATGCCACGCTGGGTGGACATTGCCTGGCCGGCAGATAACGGGACACAGAGTGCAAAAATTCCCGTTGTTGATGCGCTTGGCCGCATTGCAGCAACGCCCTTGCGGCCGCTCGATTTGGAAGAAGTGCTTTGGCAGCTATCCAGTTTTCCTCACACACCCGATGTGGATTTTGCTGATCCAACCAGCATGTTGACAACCTCAACAGCGGGTTCTTTCACGATAAATTCTGACGACCAGCCGGTCTCCTCTCAGCCGGTCAGACAGGTAATGGCGTTAATCGAAGGTATTGCCGAGCGCCAGACCACGCTTCCTGAAAGCCAGTGGCTTTACTGGTGCCGTAGTCTCGAACAGGCACTGATTCAGGCAAGCGACAATGGAGATATCACCCGCTTTATGGATCTTGGTATCAATCCTCTCAGTCCGCTGAGAGAAGCACCTTTCCGACCAGTGTATGCCGAAGACGATCAGAGTGATAAGGGACAGGATTATCTGCAGATGCTGATGCGTATTGAACAAGCATGGGGTGTTGATTCCCTGCGCAATTTCGGAGAGTGTAAATGAAGAATAACTTTCAGGGCTGGCCAGTCGTCACTGAGTTATTACGCGAACTGGTTACGCAGGAACAGGTAGAGCTTAATGCCGGGCAAAAAGCAGCCTTGCTGGCAATTGCCGATCGCATTGAACATCATGGCATTATCCTGGCGGACGAAGTGGGTATGGGAAAAACCCGCATCGCCGCAGCACTTTCCCGTTGCGTCATTGCGGCAGGCGGCAGAGTCGCCGTTTTGATTCCGGGTGGACTGGCGGCCAACTGGCGGGAGGAGCTAAAAACGGTAGGTGTCACCCCTTCCGCACCGCTGCTTAGTCTTAAGCAATATATGAGTGTGTGGGAAACGGACATACCATCCGCCCCCTGGTTTGAGGAAAATTGTCTGATTGTTTCCCACGCCATGGCGAACTGGCGACTGGGCGAAAATAGTCATCCATGGCGCTGGGGATTGCTCCCGGAACTCTGCTGGCGGTGGTCTGAAAAATGTGATTGCCCTTCATTAACCGAACCTCATCTCAAGCTTGCTGCTAAAAAAATCAGCGCGGCGATACGTCGTCTGCCCGCCGCACATCCAGCCAGAAAACAGATGAAATCGCTGACGCGTAAAATCGACTGGGATAAAGCTCTGTCGGATAAAGATTTTGGCGTGTATTCAATACAACGCGAACATCTTGAAACCAGTGTGGGGCTTGGGCTCGGGACGTTTGAACTTGTTATCGTCGATGAAGCGCACAAAAGCCGGGGACAAAGCAGCAGCCTGAATCGCTTGCTGGAAAATATCATTCAGCCTGCCAGTGAAACCCGACGACTGGCCGTCAGCGCAACGCCCATTGAACTCGACAGCCAGCAATGGACACAAATGCTGGCCCGGATTGAGGTCAGTTCTCCCGAAGCCATTCAGGCCATAGAACATTACCAGGCCGCCGTCGCAGACATCAGGGAAAACTATGCCAACAGCCTGTCACAACAGAAGTATTACCAGGCTTCCGCTGCGTTTGAGCAGGCACTTTCGCCGTATCTGTTGCGTCGTGACAAACGCGAAGACGAGTCCGTACAAAAATTCCATCAGCACTCAACCCGTCCCTATCGTCGTAAGAAAGAGATCGTGGTGGATACCTTCTCACTGCCGATGAGTTGGAGACAGGCGATCTGCGCCGCTGAAGCGCTGTCGTTTGTTTCCCGGATGCACGAAGACAGCGCAGCGCAACGACTTAGACTGACGGTTGGCAACGGGCATGGTATCGCCACGCTGTTGAATGCTCCGGAGGAAGACGTGATGCCTCCGTTCGAAACGGATCAGCAAGAAGTCACTGAACCGGGAACCAGGGCGCACGCGGATAAGCGCCAGCAACGTGCCAAATGGTGGCAGAGCCAACTCACCCCCATTCTAAGTACGGGTGAAGAAACACCCCTCTTTACCCATCCTGCAATCCTGGCTGCGGTTGAAGCCGTAGAGGAGGTTTGCTCTCGCGATGAAAAAGTGTTGGTTTTTGGCCGGTTTACCCGACCAATGACCGCACTGGTACAGTTACTTAATGCACGCGAAATGTTGCGAACGCTGGAGTCAAAACAAAATTACTGGCCACATGAACAGTTGCCAGTGTCCGAGTGGCCTGCCGTTCAATGCGCCTGGCGTCAGTTATATGACGGCGAGGCCAGCCAGAAGGACATCAATGCACAACTTGCCAGTCAATACAAAGAGCTAGATAACAGCCGTATCGCATTTCGCAATAGCCTGATTTTACGGCTTGATGAGGGATTATCGACCTGCGAAAGCCACAGTGTGAAAACACTGTTTAACGTCTTTAAGCAACGTGCCCCACGTCGCGATGGTAATGAAGATTTGGTCATCGTTGCCAGGGCTATTTACTCGCTGACCGGGACAGCTGAAGAACGACGCTCCCCTGCGCGCCTGGCAGACGTTTTTACCGATATCGTTAATGCCACGCGTGATCGTGATAACCCCGACAGTGACGAAGAAGTCGACGGGGAGAGTCAATTTGCGGAGCAACGCTGGCAAGTTGTTGTGGACTGGCTCCATGAAGAGTACAGCCGTCGCGAAAGTGACTATGCACGCCTGATGAATGGACAAACCTCGGCAGCCAGTCGCAACTTGATTAATCTGGCCTTCAACCGCCAATACAGCCGCCCTTCTGTTCTTGTCGCTCAATCGCTGGTCGCCAGAGAGGGACTGAACCTGCATCTGGCCTGCAAAACGGTAATCATGCTGCATCCGGAATGGAACCCTGGCGTGGTAGAGCAACAGATTGGCCGGGTCGATCGGTTGAACAGCCTCTGGCAGAAAAAACTTGAGGAAGCACTGAACGCTGGAGAACGCGGCGATGCGTTACCGACCATCGATTTTATGCCGGTTATCTTCAAAGGCACTTACGACGAGCGGAACTGGCAAGTTCTGAACCAGCGTTGGGATAACCTTCGTGCGCAATTACATGGCAATCCCTTTTCAGTCAACACGCTTCAGGACAATGTCGGGTACCGGGAAAATATGCAGTCAGTGATTGATGCTGCACCGAACTTTTCTCCCCTGAACCAAAACAGAAGGCCGTCATTATCTGACTGATAAATTAGCCTGAAGGTTTTCAGGCATGTGCCGTTACTAATAATCAAATTGTAAATTTTTCTTCTGCCGTTTAGACCTTGTGAGTTAACGCCAATGCCAGACGTCAGGGACCGAACTTTCTACATTTTAATAAGGATGATCATGCACGAGAACAATGTTGCTTTACTCTGTGATGAAGCCGGACGGCTATTGCAGTTAAATATTGAATTGCTGCACAAGATGATTAACGAACCGAAAGTATTAGCCAATGACCAGGGGCAGTTATTTGCCCGGCATAAGGCAGAGAAAAGAGTTGAAGAACTTGAGGGTGAGCGGTTAAAAATCGCCCGTAAAGAGATCGTGCTTGCCGTCGTCGGTACCATGAAAGCGGGAAAATCCACCACCATTAATGCCATTGTTGGTAAAGAGATTCTGCCCAATCGTAATCGTCCGATGACGTCAATACCGACATTGATTCGCCATGTGCCGGGTAAGCTTATCCCGGATTTACAGCTAAATAATACTGATGCCCTGCATAACCTTCTGATTGATTTAAATAAGAAAATCAGCACACCAGAAGGTAAACATCTTGTTCGTCAGTTGGAAAAGGACAGTGAGAAGAAAAAATTACTGGCCATCACCCGCAATATTGAATGGTTGAAAGATACCTATCTTGATGAGGAAGAAATTTTCTCCTGTCTGACCCATCTCAACGACCTTGTGCGCCTTGCCAGCGAACTTGAAGTCGAATTCCCTTTTGATGCCTATGATGAATTTCATGAACTCCCGGTTATTGAAGTGGAATTTAGCCACCTGACCAGTATGGATGACAGCCAGGGCACGTTAACCCTGCTCGATACCCCGGGGCCAAACGAAGCAGGCCAGCCACATTTGCAGGCGATGATGCGAGATCAACTGCAGAAAGCTTCCGCGGTTCTGGCCGTTCTCGATTACACCCAGTTAAATTCTCTGGCCGACCAGAATGTGCGTAAAGAACTTAATGCAATTGCCGAAGTGGCTGCCGGACGCCTGTTTATTCTGGTGAATAAGTTCGATCAGAAAGATCGTAACAGCGATGACGCACCGACGGTTAAGCAAAACGTTCCGGCAATGCTCGATGGTGACGTTCTGACGGCAGAGCAGGTTTATCCGGGCTCTTCCCGCCAGGCATACCTCGCCAACCGGGCCCGAAACGTCCTTAGCCATTCTGATGCGCTACCAATGAGTGAAGAATGGGTAAAGGATTTTGCCCAACTGGCTTATGGACAAATGTGGGATGAAAGCGACCTGCAGGATAAAGTCCAGAGCCTGAACCGTGCTGAAAAGATCTGGCGCCATTCGCTGTTTGATAAGTTGATCACTGAAGTCATTCATGCAGCGCATGCTAAAGCAGCTGCCTTAGCCGTGGATTCTGCTGCATCAAAACTGGTGCAAAACGCTGAAAACGCCCAAGAATACCTGTCTGTGCGCCATCAGGGACTCAGGGCGAGTATTACTACATTGCAGCAACAGATTAATGATCTGCTTACTGATATCGAAAATGTCAATTGCTGCCAGAAATCGGTAGATAAAGAAGTCACTGCTTCCATGCTGCGGGTCAAACAGGAATCTGAAGCTTTAATGACACAGGTTCAGTTAAAACTGGACGGGCAAATCGAACATTATTTCCGTGACGGTAAACGTCAGGAAAAAGAAGAGATTGAATCTTCGCAGCTAAAAAAACGTGAATCTTCACTAGGCAAATTTCCCAGGGTATTGGCGAAAAGATCCAAACCGGTAACGAGGGACTTTGATCCTGATAATCCAGTAGTGACATTTGCAGAGCGTGCTGCAGCGGAGGCCTTTGTAGCTAAAATTGAAAATTCAGTCATGTCTCTTCTGGATGAAATCGAGGGGGACATCAAGCCGACCCTGACGGATATTGTTGCCGGGATTGAAGAGAGTTTCCACGGTAACGCGCTAAGAGCGATAGATAATATTGCTAACCAGATCAATTCACGCCTGGAAGAGGGTGGATTCTCAATTAAGATCTCGTTCCCCCAGGTTAAAAACCTGCAGGCTCCTTTGTCTGTCAGAAGTCGTATGACCACATTGCTAGAAGAAAAATCGTTTAAAGAAACGCGTTCTCGCCGCTCCAGTAGTATGTGGGGATCTGTATGCAAATGGTTTAGCACCAACGACTGGGGTTGGGAGGACTACAGCGTGGAGGTTGTCAAATCAGTGGTTGATATCAATAAAATAAAAGCAGCAGTGGAAGTTCAGACCAAGGAACATTTCAAACAGCTCAATAAAATTATTCAGGAAGAAATCAAAGACCCCATCGTTGCTGAGATCGACCTGTTCTTTCAGCAGTTTAAAAGTAAAGTTGAGCAACTCCGCAATACTCTGATCCAAAGTACAGAAGATCACAAAAGTGACAAGCAGCAGCAGGAACAGCTCACAGAACGTTTACATGAATTGCAGAAGCTGACGCCGGAAATGATACTCGACGGTAAAGCGCTGAAAGAAGAACTGGAGGCGCTGCTCTGATGACACTTTTTAAAGAGACTTTTACTAATATTGAAGCCTGCCAGGTACTTGAGTGTATTCCTGAAAAATTCGTTGTCGATTTTGCTAACGGTATTGATGTTGTAAACGATCATCTGCGCAGCTCGCAAAACCGGTCATTCTTTCAGCGAATTAAAGAGGGCATGAGTGGACAATCAGCTGCCAGACAACAGGCGATAAACGCTTCTTTTAATGACGGAATACAGGCATCCCTTACCTGGCTCACCGAGCTGACGTCATCACTGGCAGGCACCAATTTAGCCGTGTCGCGGGTCAACGAACGCGTTAATGCGTTGTTGCAGGATACGGCGAAAATTGCGGAATATTCCGCCGACACACGTGAACAGTTACGCGAGCTTGCCAGCCACGTTAACCAACGCGTAGGCAAACTGGAAGAGCAGCTCCAGCGAGTCGATAGCCTTCAACAGGGTCAGTTGCATTTAGACCGTATTTTCTCTAACTGGAGTGCAGGACGTTATGCCGCGCTTCCGCTGGCCGGGCGTTGCTACGTGGCACTTGAAGAATTGCGCTGGGGAGCTTTTGGCGATGTTATCCGACAGGCTGAAGCAAAACAGGCTGAACAGTTTATTGAGATGTTGAAAAACAGGGCGCTGACCCAGATGGCTCTGGATTTCGGGACAAAACCCAATGCGCGTCATGACGTCCGTAACTGGTTGGCCTGGCAGGCTGGCGCAGTACAAGACACAGCCTGGCCTGCGGTCATTAACTGGATGGCTAACTGGTGTAAGGAAGAGAGTCATCCGATTAGCTGGGCCGTTACTCAATCCTATGAAACGCTGCCCATCAGGATGCCCCGAATTTGTTCAGCAGAACGCATTGCAGACGCGATGGTCGACGAAGTGTTTAGCGAGGACCTGAAATGAATCAACCCATAAAAGTGGGCCTGGCGCTGTCTGGCGGCGGAGCTATTGGTGCTTATCAGGTTGGGGTTATCAGAGCGCTTGCAGAGTCCGGCACGGAAATTCACTGCATAGCCGGTGCCAGCATCGGTGCCCTGAATGGCGCCATTCTTTCATCCTCCGCTTCGCTGGAACAAGGTGCAGCCCGAATGGGTGAGATATGGCACCATCTGGGCACTAATGAGGTGCTTAAATTCAATAAATCGGCTTATCTGCGGTTACTGACGCAATATGGCCTCGCAATGGGGCTTTCGCCCTTGCTTAGTAAATCCGGAACATTACTGGGTGCTCTGATAAACGGTCTGGGAATAAGATCATTTTCTGCTCTGCAGGACGATGAATCTCTATTATCTGACCAACCGTTAATAGAATTGATGAACCAGTTTTTGGATCCCGATGCATTAGCCAGCGGAACACCGTTATATGCTTCGCTCTATCCCACAGAGGGAGGCTTCTCCGATATTATTAGCTGCGCACTGGCTGAATTTGGTGTAGGTAAAACACAAGATTCGGAGTTCCAACTGATTCAGGCCTTACCTCAAACCCTGCAAAGAGAAGCACTGTTGGCCTCAGCTGCACTGCCGCTGCTGTTTCAATCCCGCGACATTAACGGCAAGCACTACAGTGATGGTGGGATGGGTGGATGGGCAACCCTGCAGGGTAATACGCCGGTCACCCCGCTGGTTGATGCCGGTTGTAATATGGTGATCGTCACGCATTTGAGCAACGGTTCATTATGGGATCGCCATCATTTTCCAGATACCACAGTCCTGGAAATCCGGCCACAAACTTCACTAAGCCGTAACGAAGGCGTACTCGGAGGAATGAAGGACCTGCTGGGATTCACGGCTGAAAACATCGACTCATGGATTGACCAGGGATATCGGGACACGGTTGCCGTGATGGCACGTATTAAAGCCCCAATACAGTCGCGTCAGGCTTTGAATACATCGGTATCAATGCTTGAAAACAGTGAGTCACATCATGCTCAGAGTAATGCCCTGCTCCAGAGCGCCATGGCGCGGCTTAAATAAGGTCAGTTTAAAAACACACGAAGTATCACGTCATTTCATTTTTTAGGGAGAAGAGTAAAGTGAGTTCAGAACAATCTATACCTCTGATTAATAAGACACTCTCACTTGATAAGTTGTTGCGTTATGCTTCACCTGCACAACTTTCTGAACTGGCTGATATCATTACTGACTCAGGAAAAGGTCGTCTGGCACTGACTGAAAACAGTAAGAAAAATATTCTGGCACACCAGAGACGCAGAGCACTTCACATTATTAGCGCGGATTTAGCGCGTGAAATTTGTGCGTTTGGCGGAAACACCGTGGTTAATGCATTCCGTTCAACATCTCAACCTTCTTACCTTGCTGTCGCCACGGATGTCGCCAAAAAAATGGGGGTGAAAGTTCCCAAAAATGCTTCAGTCTGCGATATTGAGGAGTTAATTATCAAACAAATTCTGACTACCTCTTTTAAAGGGAAGAGTAAGGAAGAAATCGAGGCGTTATTTAATGCGCATAATTGTAAGTTTGATAACCAGCAACTTGAACATTTATTGAAAAAGGGGAAGACAGCTGATTTAGTCTCCTGGCTTTACTCCACTTGCGGACCCTATACACTTTCCCGGCTGGTCAACTCGGCGATGGTTCCGGCACTCAATGTGGCAGCGAAAGCGGGGATCCCCCTGATTGGAAAAGCGATTGCGATCCGCGCTCCTGCAATGATGAACCCGATAGCAGCAGTCATTTCGGCTGCCTGGGTCACTTATGATCTCACGGGGCCCGCCTTTCGTATCACCCTTCCCGCGGTGATACGCATTGCGTGTATCCGTCAGGCCTATATCAGGCAGGAAACTGATAAATTTTGCCAGGAGCTTAAAAAATGTCTGTGATTCCAGAAGTTCTTTACCGTACGTTCCAACAATCACCAGAAATTTTGGAAGGCCTCAAGACCGGGCTTTATGCTATTTATGGTGGTGTCATTCGCGTTACAAAAGGGAATGACAAGGCGGGAAGTATTATTGCTCATTTGAAATTTCCAGGTAATGCAGAGCAAACGGCAGAAAGTATAGAGAAATTGAAATCTTCACTTTCCAATATCCAGGGCGGCATTGACACCTTGCAAAATTCTCTCGGAACATTGCAAAATCTTCAGTATGCCAATATTGCACTTGCCGGACTTAACCTGGCCGTATCAGCTGCTGGCTTCGCCATCGTCTGTAAGAAACTTAATAATATCGAGTCCATTCTGCATACGCATACTGAGAAACTTGACACGCTACTTTCATTAGCCTTAGATGCCCAGCTGAAGGCCTCATTCCAGCAGACCGCCCGTTTTAATGCTGTCATCACCACTGCCCGGCAATTTGTTGAGATGAATGATTACGAACAGCTTAAAACACTGATACGTCCTTTCAATGAGCAGTACGAATTTACCAGCCTGATTTTAAAAAATTGCGCTCGTTCAGCAAACGATCCGACCTTCTTCACTTCATTACCTGAATTATCCCTGCTTCAGGAACGCTTTATGCATCTCGGAATGTGCCTGAGCTATATTCAGCAAAAAATCAATGCGCCCAAATACGCCATAGAGACAATGCAAAAAATGCAAAACGACTGGCTGGAAATTAATGAAACTATCGTTGAGACATTAACCTCATCGCCAGAGACGATACATGCACTGACTCAACACAATGCCGGAAGCATACGTTCTTTCCTCGATTACCGAAAAGAGCGTATTTCAGGTATTGAGTATCAGACAAACCTGCTGATATTAGCAGAGAAGCGGCCTGAACTGACCCAGGTAATCAATGCCGAAAGCGATGATATTCTGTTATTGGCGGCATAGAAAATAAGATGAAATCCAGAACATTCACTGATAGCACTTGATGTGGTTTGATGCGGTAGATTTCCATAGAATGCTAAGGCCGGGAAGACTGCTATTTCATTGAATTACAGATGTAAAAGAAGACGTCAGCCAGGAATGGCTGGCGCATTAGTTTCTGGGACCTCGCCGACAAATCCTAAAGGCGCCTGTCAATGCTGCCGTTATGGCATGAGAACCCACTCCTTTTTCACCGACTCTCCCTCCAGGCTCTAACCCCGGATTTACTACTTTCTCCTTAACTCTTCTGCTGCCTTCACGAATTCACTAAGGTCACCCCCCGCATTATTCTCAACCGCCATTTTCCCAGCAATCGCCCCTGGCCACCTGATTGAAGCGTCCACTAAATAAGGCAAACGCCCTCTGAATGTTTATCTCTTTTATGCGGTTAACTGGCGGGTGGAAAGCATTCCAGCATACCGGGAACCTCTTTTGGACAGATGATGTTCTGTCGGAACACACTCGTGACGCGTCGCATAGTTTTTGACGTAAGAGCGTTGAATTACCTATTCTTTGCGAGCATGATCGCAATAACTTCAACCTGTTAAACTTCAGCTATGACCTCTCGTAAAGCACTGCAAACGGCACTTTCCAATGTGGCAGTCTGGCGCAACGGCGACCAGTGCGCGCCGCATAAACCTCTGCTGTTGCTTTATGTCCTCTCTCAATACCTGAGAGGCCATTCCCGGCTCTTCGACTATGGAAAAGAGATCCACGAACCGCTGACAAAATTGCTGGCTGACTTCGGCCCTAAGCGGCGCGACTATTATCCGAATATGCCGTTCTGGCGGTTGAGAACCGACGGATTCTGGTCACTGGAAAATACTGAAAGCTGTAAGCCACGCAAAGGCAATACTCAGCCGACAAAACGTGAGCTGATTGAGAATCATGTTTCGGGTGGTTTTGACGAAAGCAGCTTCCAGATCCTTCGAGAAGCACCAGGAATGATCAATAAACTGGCGCTGCAGATCATGTCTGAACGTTTCCCGGAAAGCCTTCAGATACTTCTCGCAGACCGTCTGGGGTTTGATTTTACGTCACTGATGAAAGCGCGCGATCCGCGTTTCAGGGAGATTGTTCTGCGGGCATATCACTCGCGCTGCGCAATATGTGGCTACGATTTGCGGCTGGATGGCGCACTTGTAGGACTGGAAGCGGCGCATATCCGCTGGAAACAATACGGCGGGCCCTGTGAAGTGAATAACGGGCTGGCCCTTTGTTCCCTTCATCATTCCGCCTTTGATATGGGAGCGATAGGAATAGATGAGCATATGACTATCCATATTTCCGGTGGCGTAAACCGCAGCCCGGTTGTGGATCACCTTTTCTGGCAGCGTGACGGAAAACAACTTTATTTACCGCAAGATAAAGTTTACTGGCCGGCGGAAAGGTTTATTGAATGGCATCAGAGTCAGGTGTTTAAGAGCTGAGTGTTTTCGAATTGGCCTAACAGAAAACCGTTAGAAATTTTTTTAATACGCTAGCATGGCAGATGGAAACCGCGTTTTACCTACCTCATGCATGGGACTTCTATACTAATGGTGCGAAGGCCGGACTCGAACATCGCAACTATCCTTATGATCTTAAGAGAGTAAAGTAAAACACAATAGGAACAATACCATCATTGATACCATCAGTCCCGATTGGTGATAATCGAACATACTATATTAGTCATTTCGAAATGATAGTGTAAAATCAATACATTTAGTAATCAATGATCCTGAGTAACTGTATAGCAATGGAACTATAAACTATGTATAGAGTAAATCAAATCATAAAAACAATAAGTAAAATGAATACTTATGCTCCTTATAATTATATAAATAAAAAAAGTAACTTACTTAGAAAGATTCAAGTATGTTCTTTTCTCACGTCTCTCTTATCTCTTGTTTTAATGGTCATAATGGCCATTATCTACAAGGCCTTTGGCCTTCCCAAACAATTATTTATTTTACCTGCATTCGTTCTATATGCCCTCAATTCAATTGCCTGTATAATATACTTATTCACTCCTATAATTCCTGGTGTGAAGTTCATGCTCAACTTCAAAAAGGAAATTTTCAATGATCTAATTTGTGAAATTGACAATGATGAACAAAATATAGAAAAACTGATGCCTTATTCGTTGAGTGAATTAAACTATTCAATAGATTGGTTAAACATAAAGATACAAAGAGTGAAATCAAGAATAAATGATTTCTTTGGAGAAAAAACTGCCGTCTTATCAATAATTGGATTAGCATACTCTGCAATTCAAGGTTTTGGTGGGTTAGGCAAATTGGGTGATACCATATCAAAAGGGATCTTCAATTCCGGCACAGCAAATACACTAATCGTATTTGGATTAGCTTTTCTTTTAGGGTTATCACTTGGAGCATTAGCACTCAAACATATATCCAATCACCTTCAATATCTCAAAGAAATATTAGAGTTGGCAAAAAAAGAAAAAGAACAGCAAGAAAAATAGATATAAGATAGATATTAAAATTCGAATGAAGCCATGCATTAACCATGTAGGGCTTCATTATCTAATTAAGAAATAATAGGGGATTTACACCCAAAAATCTTCGATATTATTGAAACCATAATCTTTCGCATTTTTAAATTCATTATGTAACGAAAACCCACAGCATTCACATGTTATTTTCCATATGTAAGTAATGACATTGCTTACCTCGTTATCATTATTATACTCACAATCTGATTCAGGGTATAAAATCAAAGAATTTACACCACATACAGGGCAAGCCTTCAACTCTGCATGATGCTTCTGTAATTCCTGATTAGCGACACCCTCAGCTTTTTGAATAGAAGCATTATCAAATAATGAAGAGAAGTTTTGTCTTCCTGTTCTTTTTAAAACAGTTTCATATAAAGGATTGTTATATGCAGCCCTTGCCATTTCTTTTAAAAATGCAACTTTGTCCAACTCAAAAACTGTATTGGAACTCATATTACTTAATTCAGACATCGGGTCAACATTACAGTGTAGATCTTTATATTTCCAATTTATTTCATTACCATAAAATACATTCAGAGATAAAAACTCACTGACTAACGGTAAAATAAATCGGCAAACTAACTCATCAAGTGCTTCGTAGCGTAAAACAAAAAGCCCTCTATGCCAGATTCTATTCCTGAGTGAATTTACAGTTCTCAACACTTCTTCACCAGAAAGGATAAAATTTAATAATTTGAAATCATTGATACTTTCATTTTTTATCAACTCTAACAGTCTGGATATTGCTTCGCTGAACTCTATTGACTGTAAACTATTATCTTCAATCTCATTTAGAATTTCGCCTTTCAAAAGCTTTGATAGAACAACGGCTTTTTTAGATGCAACATCAGCTAAAAGGGGGTGTTCATTTTTTAAAATATGTTTGCAAGCAAGTTCAAAGAAATGCTGAAAATGAACGATAGTCTCTGTACAAGACTCATAATAAGAAAGAGAATAGTTTTTATCCACATCTTCAATATTGAAAAGACTACTATTAAGGGATGACAATTTTAGCTTGAGATCACGATAAGTAGAAAAATATGCTTTAAGCGCAAGCCTGAGTGAAATAAAAGCAATATCAAGTTCATTTTCTCGTGACTCACAAACCCTGAATCCGTTTTTAGAAATGTCTATAAGTTTATTCATACAACCCTCTTAAACCAGCCAATTTAAATACATTTAATTTTCGCATTATTAAAATAAAAACTTATATATCATTACATACATAACAAATAATGCCATTTTTATAAGTAGAGAGTCAAATCCACTTTTCACTAGAATGAAATTATTTAAAGCATAGATATTTCTAGAGCACACATAGTGTTATTGCTTTTAATCAAGATAATAGTATAATTGATAAAATTTATGATACAGCAGCGAATAACATGTCATTCAGATATATAGGGTCAAAAGCCAGATTAGTAGATCAACTTGGTGAGTTTATCGGAAAGCCATACTCAAAAGAATCATATTTCATTGATGCTTTTTGCGGTACAGGCTCTGTTGCTGAGGCCGCAGCCGAACTGGGTTGGAATATCAGAATCAATGATATTCTTTATTCTGCCGTCATAACCTCAGAAGCAAGACTAATGAGTACACATCAAGTTTCTTTCGAAAATTTAGGCGGATACGATAAAGCAATTGAAAAATTAAATGCTGTTGTTTTAGAACCGGGTTTCGTATGGAGGGCATATAGCCCAGCTTCATTAAAATTTTATAGTGTTGAGAGAAAATACTTTTCAGAAGAAAATGCCATAAAGATTGATAGCGTACGGAGGCAGATTAAAGAATGGAGAGATGCTTCTACAATTAATCATACTGAAGAGAGACTTCTTATCGCAGATCTTCTGAAAGCATTAAACAGAATAGCTAATATAGCCGGTACTTTTGGTTGTTTTCTTTCAAAATGGACACCACAATCAAAAGGTTTTTTAAAATTAGAGTGTCGTAAATTAAAAAATTATAACATCAAGATAGACGTATCCATCGGAGATGTCTTTTCTGTTAAAAACAAAGCCTATGACTTAGTTTATTTAGACCCCCCATATACCAAAAGACAATATGCAAGCTATTATCATATTTTAGAAACCATAGCCTTCGGAGATGAGCCTATAATAGAGGGAGTTTCAGGATTAAGACCTTGGAAAGATAAGGCATCTGCTTTTTGCTACAAACGTAAGGCATTGATAACATTGAGTAACTTGGTATCAGAAATTCAGGCCAAGAAAGTGCTAGTTTCCTATAGTAATGACGGTCACATCAAAATGGATGAAATGATAGCGGCTTTTAATAATTTTGGTATGGTTAAAGTCAGCTCTTTAGGAGAGATTAACAGATACGAACCCAACAAAAAACCTTTAAAATCAATAAGTAATGTGAATGAGTTTTTGGTTGAAATTGAGAAATAGTCCTATAAAATAGAGATATCAGAAACATATTTTGAATTTTATAGGATTAAGAAATGGCAGCACCTCGCCCATTAGAGCATGATCTGACAAAAGAAGCAGAGGATTTGCTTGCAAGATTCTCAGGCGAGTATGTTATCAAGTATTCTTTGAATAGATTTGAGGCTAGAATGCTTATTTTAGAAGCTGTATCCTCAAGATTTGGTGGGTTCGATTATTTAGAATATCAAAATGAATTTAATAAATCATGTGAGAAATATATTTTAGCTGATATACTGAATAAGTCAGAAAAATTAGTGAGCCTGATAGCTACTATCCCGATCCCTCCACAAATTATTCTAAGTATATTATCCCGTGAAAATTTAATTGAAAATGATCGAAAATTAACGGGTGCCTATCACACTGATTTTCGTCTTGCTAAACGAATTGCTAACCAATGTATTAGTAATAATAAGGTTAATTCAACAAGTAAGGTTATTGATCCCGCTTGTGGAACAGGGATACTTTTAGTTGCACTTACAATCGAAATCTGTGGAAAAGATAGAAATATTGCTAATTCATGGCTGCAAAACTCTATATATGCCTGTGATCTTTCTAGTAACTCTTTACGTGGAGCTTTACTAAGTTTAGCTGCATTTACTAATGATCTTTGCATCTTAAAGATAATGAAAGGCCATTGGTTTTGCGGTGACAGCTTAATCCAGAATGATCTTTTTTGGAATAATTTGAATAAAGATGGTTTTGATGCCGTTGTAGGCAACCCTCCTTGGGAAAAAATAAAAATAACTAAACATGAATTTTTAAAATCATCAGGAATTAAAAGACATTACGGACAAAGTACAGATCCTTTTATTAGTGATGAATTCCAAGAAAAACAAAATGCAATCACTAAATATAATAAAAGACTTCTGACAAGATATCCGTCATTAGGATTTGGCGAGCCTGACTTGTATATCGCATTTACTGAACTATTTTTCAGAATTTGCAAAACGGGTGGAGTGATTGTTGCGATTCTTCCTGGTGGTTTTATCCGTTCTCAAGGTTCAAGCTATGTGAGAAATAAACTTATTTCTGAAAGTGAAGATGTAAAAGTTTCAGTGATTGATAATAAAGCAAAGTTTTTTGAAATTGATAGCCGTTTTAAATTTTTAATTCTATCTTTGCAAAAAAAATATGATTCTATTGATTATAGTAAGCAAAATTTACATCTAACTCATGAGAAAGGAAACCTAATTGGTTTAGAGACGTTAGGTAATGTTTATATAGGACGTAAAGCTTTGGCGAATATTAGACCAGATTTTAGTATTCCAGAAGTAAAGAACATTACTGAATGGCGACTATTTTTATCATTATACGATTCAGGCATTAAGTGGGACGATAAACAATCAGGTTGGAATGTTAAATTTAGTCGTGAAGTTGATATGACGAAAGATAAAATAAATTTCCAAAAAACGTTTACATCCAATCATATACCTGTAATCGAAGGAAGAATGGTTTCACAATATCGTTTTGGTTGTAAAGGATATATTTCAGGCTCTGGGAGAAGTGCTCTTTGGGAAAGTTACCCCATTGGTAATTCAGTAATTAGCCCACAATTCTGGATTGCTAAAAGTAAGCTATCTTCATCAACCCATGAAAGAATTAAATCGAAAAGAGTTGGGTTTTGTGATATTTCAGGTCAAACTAATGAAAGAACCTTCATGGCCGCGTTAATACCCGAAGATGTAGTTTGTGGTAATAAAGTGCCAACAATTATTTTTGATGATGATAACAATAATGAATGTTTATATGTTTGGTTAGCCATAACAAATAGTTTTGTATTTGACTGGGCAATACGCAGAATCTTGACCACTACGGTGAACTATTTCTTATTACAAAGCATACCTTTCCCCCGTATAATCAGAGGGGGCTTACCATGGCATAGTCTTCTTGAAAAAGCAAAAGAACTCTCATCGTTAGACAATGTTGGATACTCATATGAAAATTTGTTGAGAATATCCCATTTAAGAGCGGAAATAGATGCAGAAATAGCTATTGCTTATGGGCTTTGTATTGAAGATATGGAAGTCATTATGTCTGATTTTCCTTTATTAGATAGAGGTCAAACGCCACTAAGAGGCGAAAAAAAATCTACGATAACTCGTGATTTGATATTAGCAACATTAGCGAGAAAACTTGGATTTAATTCAACAACATGGCAGGTCAGAAAGGATGAAGCAACATCTGGTGGTGCGGTTGCTTATATATCTTCTCAGGCCATTTTTAAAGAAGGTAGTATCGTTACTAAAAAGGTTGTCAATAATGACTAATACAGCAAGTAGTGTTTCACGAATTCTTTTTAAAGAGATTGTGGATGGCGATGTAAGAAAAATACATGCAGATTCCAATGACAGCGATACTGGCGGAGGTGCTCGCGACTTTCGTTTTGGCTCCTATACTGATTTACAACATATTTTTCACGCAATGTTTCCTAATCAAATAACAGAACCTCGCCGACGGGGTGGCGTAATGTGTCCAGTAACAATTTATTCAGGTCGATTTTATTGGCGTGACCCAGTATCTCAGGTTGTTAATAGTCAAGATTCATTCTTTGAACCTCCGACCGATGCACGACCGCAAGAAGGAAGAATAACAAGAGTGCATGAGCAGACATGTTTATCTACTGAATTAATGCCTGTAGCCAGCCCTAATAATCGTGTTTTTCTTTTGCTAACTCAAATGAGCGATGGGACGGTATGGCCAGCTTATGTAGAAGAAAGAACTTTAAGATCTGTTGGTGTTTGGGCATTCGAAATTACTCAAAAAATGCTCAATTGCATTGATGCTCCTCGCCGAGCGGGCCAATCGGTTATAGGGTATTATGATTTTACAACAAATGATAGATATTGTAATTGACTATATCTCTGGCCACTTTGACGTGGCCTTTTTAAACTTCTCTTTAACATTCGAACCATAAAACGGTATATATAATGGAACGATTTATAAGTTTTTTGAAGAGTTATAAACCATTTAGCAATTATTTTATTAAGCAAGCATTATATAGCATAATTTCTATTATTATATTATGTCTGATTGGTCAAGTCATACCTGAAAAACCAGCAACATTTTATGTCTTCACAACTTTCATAGTTGCAATCGCAATGTTGATTTTAGTTTTATGGAAGATAGATGAATCATTCAAGGACCTTAATGATTCTTTATTGTTTTTTTATGCAAGCTATCTGGCTATAAATAAAATATTATTTCCTAATGAAACTTTCTTGAAGGTTCCTTTGAATGTTTCTTTTAGTGACTTTTGGTATGCAAGCAATAAAATTGAGTATTTAAACCTATTCATACTGTTCCTTATAGCAATTTGCACAACAGCAAAAGCTATTATTGCATATAGAACCTTTAAAACTCGTTATATTAATAAAGATTAATTGCTGTTATTCTTTCCTTTAAAATAATCGAATGTGTCTATGCATATGACAGGGATAACAAAAATGCAGATCATACTTAATACCATGAGTCTAACACCCGGAATTAAGAACATCAATAATAATAAAATTATTGCATTGACCTTAAATTCATTATTAATTTTAGATTCTTTTTTCATTCGGCACCTCTCTTGTCATTATTATAGAATATAGATAGCATCGGTTATCATTCCTGTCAAATATAATATCAGTTAGAGAAGCAAGAGCTAACTTATAGAAGCGGTTGCACCGTTTCTATAAGGCCCTTGCTTTTATTGCCTCCTTTCAGTCATGCAAAAAAAGAAAACCAAATCATTTAAGCTACCAGATTGACAAATTAATAATCCATTATATAACTTATATAAAGGCATAGGGATTATGCTTACCAATCAGTAACTTACGAAATGGAGTTTATATGAATGAAATAAAAATTATATCAGAAATAGATCTGTCGCGATCTTCATGCAGGGGAATGTTTAACACCAACAAAATGCCTACCGAAGCGTTAAGAAGCTATTGCGTTAGTGTAAGACTTAATATTGAAGAACTGCAAATACTGGAAGTAAAACGAGGCTCTTATAAAAAAGGTGAATGGCTTCGCATGGCATCACTTCAAAAAATACCGCCTATTATACCTGCTATTAATTTAAATGCTTGGAAAGCTCTATCGGAAATATCACAAAAGCTAAATCGTATTGCGACTCATATTGATGGTAAGAGCAAAGAAAGCCAGCTTACCCATACTGAATTGTTCGCTGTTAAACGACAATTGGAAGAGCTTCGCTGCAACTTATTAAGAGCAGATTTCTGGAGTGTCCCTCGTGAAGGGTATGCAGAAGATCAAGAGAGGTAAGAACTTCTCTGGTGTGGTCCAGTATGCATTGAAGCCAGGAGCACATCATAAAAGTGATCCAGTCGTTATCGGGGGCAATATGCTGAGTGACTTAGCCCTTGAACTGATTGCTGAATTTGATGACACCAAACAGCTTCGCCCAGACATTGCCAAACCAGTTTGGCATAACTCGCTTCGCTTACCCACCGGTGAATCGCTGTCAAAAGACAAATGGGTTATGTTCGCAGATGATTACATGAAGAGAATGGGATTCAGCGAAACTCACCTACGTTGCTATGTCCTTCACGACGATGAAGCAGGCCAGCACATACATATCATCGCAAGCCGCATAAATCTCAGTAGTGGTAAGCTTTACCTGGGTAGGAATGAGAACTTAGTTAGCACTCGTATCATTAGTGAACTTGAAATCGCTCACAATCTCACAGTCACAAGATCCGCAGCTTCCATAGAGTCAAAGCAAGCGAAGCGAAAGCTTTCACGCAGCGAAGAGATGCTTGAAGCACGAACGTCTTCACCCTGCCCTAAGAAATCGCTACAGCGCATACTTGATAAAAGTTTAATCGACAATCCCGACCTTCAAACTTTTATTAACAGGCTTGGTGACGAAAACGTAATCTGGAATGCAAATGTTGCCTCTACCGGAAAAATGAACGGGTTCTCTTTTGAATATAATGGCATCGCGTTCAAAGCCTCACAATTGGGCAAGAGCTACTCCTGGGCCAATCTTCAAAAACGACTTAACTACAACGCAGAACACTTACAGGGTCTAAGAGCCAGCATATCTGCAAAAGAGGCTCCTGCTCCTGCTCCTGCTCCTGCTCCTGCTCCTGCTCCTGCTCCTGCTCCTGCTCCTGCTCCTGCTCCTGCTCCTGCTCCTGCTCCTGCTCCTGCTCCTGCTCCTGCTCCTGCTCCTGCTCCTGCTCCTGCAAAAAAGGTAAACAATACAACGAAAGAATCACTAACTATTTCTGAGAAAATAGCTTCTCTTACTCCAAAGGCTTCTATTGCTCTTACACCGGCTTTAACACCGAAGACAGCGGTCAAGGAAGATAAGCGCAGACGTATAATTAATGCCGTTCTCGATTTGCAAAATGAGCAAAAAATCAGGAATGCAAAGCTTCTCCGCTTCACCCCATGGAGCCCCCTCATTAACTCACTGAAAACATACGGTTTTTGTTTGCTGTATTGCTTTAGAAAGTTTAAGAGTATCGTGAGAATTCACGCATTAACCCCATCTATGCAAGCGCATTTTGCTGGCAATCTAAAACGACATAAATAACAACTAATTGCCTTAGCATGAAAATAACCATAGCAAATAGCTGGATTAATTCATTGATTTTACGAGAAATAATTGATCGGTTTTACAGATCAATTATCTTATCTTGATAGACTTTACCTATCGTAAGTTAGCCATCGATCGGTACAAACGTTTTTACTTCAGTCTGATAAACATCGAAGATTCATCGAGATAAGCCTGAACATGGTTAAAAAAATCTATATGGAAAATAAAATGAAAAAATATACATTAGTTGCAGCAGTCATAATTTCGTCTTTCCTGCTTGCAGGTTGCGACAGCGAACCATCGGAGCAAGACATATTCGGTGCCTTAAACAAATCTGTAGAAAGCGGAAATTCCGCAGTTCGAGCTATTAATCCCGATGTTTCACAAGCCATGTTAAGAAAACTAAACTCTGTTAAGAAAATTGATTGTGCAAAAGAATCCGATAAAAGTTACAAATGCAATGCTGAAATAAGTATTAATAATGAAAACAGGACAACTTCAGTTACATTATTGAAAACCGATGATGGCTGGAAAGCAGTCGGTAATTAAATCAGTGATAGTCAAAAAGCTCCCTTCTGGGAGCTTTTTTTATAGACGTTTCACAATCTGACTCTCTTTCGTATATCACTTTTATTTTTAATTCTATTAGTTATTTCACGCTTCTCATACTGTGCTTTTAGTTCTATATACACCTGTTCCAGTCTCACTTGATTCCCTTCAATATAATCTACAAGTGCTGTAAGTTGTAAGAACAGGAATTCTTTATTTTGTAAATTACTTATGAAATTACTTTTCATACACTTGAATAAGCCACAAAACATTTGCATTATGTTATCTATATTAATCGTGGAACTACTATAGCAATTACCTGAATAAAAATACTTTAAGTGATACCCTACCAAGATCAAATATAATTTGTATGTGAAAATATCATCTTCTTGTTTGTATTCAGCACAAATATACTTATCTATAAGTATGATCAACTTCTCTTCTTTTGATAGAAATTTCTTTTTATTATCCATAAATTGCATCCTTGCAAGTTATTTTTATCATCCTGATATTTAATAAATACCATAATTAAATTGAAAAGCAAGATTTTTGTAAAAAAATCTTTACATGATGTGAGTTTTATTTTACACAGCATCCATATTTCTCAGGCAAGGGTTCATTTAACTGGTGTGACTTAACCCCATATTTATACGAGTTGTATTGCCATTGTGTGAACTGTTCTTTATATCTGTTATTTTGTTTTCTAAGAATCTCAATTTCCGCTTCCATATTTTTGATTCTTTGTGCTGCGATATTCAAATTGGCAGGTTTTTTTAAAGGGATTTCACTTTCTTTCAACCTTTTTCTTTTTAATAAATAGGCTTCTATAATTTCTTTATGAAGAGCCAATGATTGTCGAGTTGGTTTCTTCCCAATGTGTGGTATTAATTTTCCACGCAGTGCTTCCCACGTTAATTTCCCTTCCCAAGTATGAATGATTACATTTATCTTTTTTATATCTGCCTGCGTTAAATGTTTAGCCATATATCCTCCGATTTTATTATTTATATTATTTTATTTTAATTTACTGCATCTTTTTATCTAAAATAGATAATATTTCTTCGTGATGTTGAACCCACTCCTCTGCACCGTAAAAACCATCACCTACTGCCTGAATCGCCTTCTGATGTAACGACCGGATTGTTTTGATACTTTGCGCTTGCTGTTTTTCACTCATGGCATCATAGCCTGCCCATCCAAGTGTCGCTGTTTTTGATAACTTTTTGCAGGGTGGAATTATGTAGTCATGGACACAATAACCATTAGCCGTTAGGTGAACAGCTCCATGATCTAACTCATCAAAGATTTTTTCACTCAAATGAGTTCCAACCTGGCCGCAATAGCGGTTGTTGCCGAGCTTCAGAGACCCTACTTTTTCAAGCATTTCTTCTTGCGAGACATGGTTATAAACACGATTCTGCGTGATGCTGACTCGTCCCGACCATTTTGCTATCTCCAATTCGGATAAATCGCCAAGGTGTGCCAAAGTATTGAGAAGATGTCTGGGCTGATGGGAACGGAGGTATAACGCTTCGCCTGAATCATCTAGATAACCAAAACGCGAAAAGACATTTTTCATTGTCTGCCCAGTTTTTCTCGCCTTTTCTATATCCTGCGTAAAGAAGCCATAGGTTGGTCTGTAAAGGGCATAAAAAACGGTCAATCTCCTTTCATTGCACTGATGCAGATTCAATAGACACAACGCATTGCTACATTTAACTGATTTATCTTCATCAAACCAGGGGAATTTCTCAGGTAGCAAGCCAACTACCATTTTCGATAATGCTCTTAAAGTGTAAGCCCCGTCTGCTGGATTAAGGAATGAAACTCCACCGTCGATACTGGTTCGCTTTACCTTATCGATGCATTGCTTCTTATCATTCAGTTGATAGCCAAGTGCATGGCAAAGCTGAACGACATCAAGTGGCTTATCTTCCTGCACTGCAGGACAAAGTTCATGTCTGTAAAATTTATCAGGCGAGGATTCATACCATTTAGCAAGAGAGCGTGCATTCTCAGACAGCCTTCGCAGTCTGCTAATTGCTCTTCTGGCAACAGGCACCATAACGTCAGGTATCCACTTGATAGTAGCTCCATAGCCTTTTACTGAAAAAAAACGAAGCCCATATCTCTCTATTCCATTTTTATCATTTCGAGTAATTTCACAGTCAGCAGGCAAGGCCAGAATTTCTGAAGCTCGACTTGGGGCGCACATCAGTAATGCAAAAACAGAAGTCGTAAAAAGGTCTCTCTCGCTGAGTTCTTCATCCGGCAGGGAAAAAATCTCAGCGATAGCGAGTAAAGCTTGCTGATCAGGTAATTTATTTTTTCTGTCTGCATCTTCTTTTTCTGGAACATAGTTGTTTTTAGTATTTCGCTTTACTGGATTGGTCCAACTAAGAAATCCACACTTTAAAAAATGTTGCTCAGATAAAAACTTACCAAGTTTTTCAAGCTCATACGCACACATATAAAGGACATTATTTTCATAGTGCTGACCTGCTATCTGTAAAGCCTCGTCCAGAACAACGACAGAAGTGTTATAAACGTAAGCGCTCTGACAAACTTGCAAAAGTGCTTTTTCCAGACACTTTAACGCCATCATTGTTGTGCCGGGATTTTTAACAGGACTTAATGCCTGCTGGTATCGGATATAGCTTCTTGCAAAATTCACAAAATTTTTATCTAGCAGGTATTCATCTTTCAACACGCCCCTACCCGTATCTAACTTTCGAAAAACGGCAATACCTTTCCATACAGGACAATCCCATTTCAGATCTGCACCGAACACGGTTAACTTATTACGGCAAAAGTTGTTAAAATCATGAACATTTCTTTCTGCATCTAAATCAGAGTAAGACTTGAATATCACTATATTATTCATATAAAAGCCTCGTCACTCTCAATATTATTATTCGTTATTCTAAAATAAACGCAACTATGGCATGGGTCTTCAAGAAAATCAGTGCAGGATAAACATGCTCTATTCTTCAACAAATTACTATTATTAAATTTTGTATCTCCATTAGCTTTCCCAAGAAAAACATTAGCAAGAAAAGCCAACTTAGCTGAGACAGCCTGATTGATCTTTTCAACATTATCAGGCAGATTTTCGACATAAATCCCAGCACTGTAGATTGAGGAATGGTCTAACAATTCAGAAATAATCTGCACGCTATACCCATCTCTGGCAAGTCTTGTCCCCAGCGTATAACGTAGTCTTCGTGCATTAATTTTCATTGATTCTCCTGTTCGTTCCGAGATAACTCCTTCTATTTTAATTATTTTACTCAGAACATAGTCAACGACGTTTTTAGGCACATGAAGTCTGTCAGAACTAAGTAATCCTAAAATATCTTTTTCGTCTGCCGTGATTTTACGACCAGATTTACTCATAAATATAGGAACCTCATTTTTCTCCGCTGAATTAAGTGTCCTGCCGATTGTTTCCTCAACCAATTTGACTGAACAAACAGCCTGCTCATGAACAATATTAAAAATGTATTCACTAAGAATTAACTTTCTGAAAGTTTTTCTAAACTCAAGCCCCTGCTTTATTCTAGGGAAATTCATGTAATATTCAACTTTGCCATTGATCGTCGATTCTCTTACAATATCTTTAAATTTTAGTGAAGTAATTTGCGCAGGTCTTCTTCCTGTAAAACTTACCAACAGCGCCAAAGAAAATTCATATAAATTTATTTTATTGAATTCATAAGCATTTCTAATTGCCCTGTTGAATGTATAATGCTCAGGGTCTGTTAATGGGCCTTGTTCAGGATTTTCATTTTTTACCGCATCTCCTGCTTCTTTAACTTTCAACTTCATTGCATTGAAAAGTGATATAACCTTTTCATCAACTCCGTAATATCCCAATGAATACCATGTTTTGAAGAAACTCCTCAGTGTGACTAAATATTGAACCCTTTGTTTCGGCAGTGTATCTTTATAATTTAAAATAACTGTCTCTTCAATATAAGCAGGGGTCATCTTCTTAATAAAATCATGTATGTTGTTATTGATCTTTATAACGTAGCTTGGACTATACTTGCAGGCATAATAGGCAAGCGTGTTTATATATCCCTCAGTTAACTTTGGATGAAGAAATCTTGATACATATCTAACATTTACTATGTTATTACGATCTAGCACCCATTTCTCATCATTTATACAAAATGAATAATCAGGTTGCTTCGCGGTTAAATACACCTTATCTTCTTGATGTTTTACATTATTCATATAGCTCTCTCCATAAATTCATTTTGAATCACCAATGAGGTCTTATGAGCCAGTTCTACGATATGTCTTGCGTTGTATATTTTTGCCATTTCCGAATCAACTACCCACCCCATAATATAAGATCGAATCTGGGCTTCCTTTTCCTCTGAAAAGGGTTCATCCCTCTCATCCATCATTCTGGAAAACTCATAGTTCCAAGTATGTCTCAGCATATGCCCACTTAACTCATTTAACTCTGGGTGAGCCTTGCTAATTATGTTGATGATTTTATGATATGCCGACATTGATAAAGGCATTCCAACTGTTTTCCCTAATTTATTGGTGATGAAAAGAAAATCATTACCTTTTGCATTTTTAACTTTGTTTCTTTCTACAATAATATAATTATAGATCTCTCCCATTAGGGTCTCTCCAACAGGTAATTTCCTTTCGCATGTTTTCACGAGAGGCTGATTCACTCGTGGATCAGACTTATCATCAGCTCGCCTTTTTATTGCAATAGTAGAATGTGCAAAATCAATATCGCTGATCCTTAGATTCAAAAGCTCTCCTGCTCTTATACCAAATGAATAAAGCAACAGCATTATTAATTGATTTCTTTTCTGCACTTCGGAAGAAAATGGATTATTATCCGAGTTCGGTTTAACAATATTAAATAAGTAGTCAAGTTGTTTTTGATTAAGAGCCTTATCTGGTATCTCTTTTTTATACCTGTCTACATTCGATGGTCTTTTACTTTTTACCGCTGTAATGAAATTTTTTATTTTTAATTCTACATTTTTATCGTTTGATAAAGTCAAATAGACTTTACAGAGCCATTGCATGTAGTCACAGATAACACTGAACCTAAAGTAATTAGTTGGATTTTTTGCTACAGGTAATTTACAACTTGGAGTGCCTTTTCCTTGTTTGTAATTTCTCGACATATAGTCTGATAAAACTTCAATTTCATTGAAACTTAAAAACTCTAGTTTGAAAATCCTTTCTTCAATATCTATATTATTTATAGCAAAGTAGCTATGTAACATAGCTACAATACCTGCGATTGACTTTATAGTATTAATTGAGTTTGAACGATTCCTTACTTGGGTTATCAAGTAAAGATTTGGATAATAAATTGGCTCCCCCGTTATTTTATCAACAACGTGGCAAAACCTTTCTCCATTATCAAATACAAAAGAATTTATTGCATATTTTTTCATATGTCTCCTTATAAACCTTACACTTATGTATAGGTGCGGTATATTGTTAAACTATGATTTTATTTTTTACAAAAAAAATGCACATGTATTTATATTTTATTGTTCTAAGTCAATTATTTAACAATAAAAAATTTCGCACCTTATATAAGGTGAATCTAGTTGGTTTTATGTTTACCTAATACTTCAAAACAGACCGCAAACCCAAACAGAATAAGTCGCTCATTAATTATGTAAACTTTTAAGTAAAGTATTAGGTGTTTTTAATCATGCAAACTTTACATTTTATCCTTCACTTCTCAATTCTAACTGATACTTCATAATTCTAATTGCCAATAGTCTCAATTCCCGGCGAGACTTTATCAAAAGGAAAAATGTTTCATAGACAATTGATTGCTCAAACATATTGATCTTGCTTATTTCTTCAAAAACACCTCTAATATCCCCTTCAAAATATTGACTTAACCAATAGCCTATTTTCCTGTGAAGGTCATTATCTGATAGGTTATCTATTACCTTTAAATCAAAGATCCCTGAGTAAATTTCTAATTCAATATTGGCCATTTTGCATTCTTCACTTATAAAGTGTTCAATTCTCATTTTAGATATCCTTGTAGGTGATATGAGTTAAGCAACATTTTTTCTTGTTTTATCAATTGCGGTTTGAATCCATTCATCGATTTCACGCTCAACGAATGCCACTGAGCGAATTCCTATCTTTATAGAACCAGGAAAGCGCCCCTCACTGATCAGGCGATAGATCCATGCTTTGCCATAACCAGTTCGGTTCATCACTTCTGGTAGACGGATAAGACGGGTTGTTTGGTTGTTCATTGTCAGTTCTCCATGCTTCGTTTCGATGGAGTGACTTTAGATTTGACTGGAAAAGAGAACTAGTGAGGGTCAAAACAAGAGAACCGCGCGAGTTCCCTTGTTTATGAGTTTGAGGAGGTTTAGGTCAGTCGGAATCAGTGAGTTTCATCACGTCTGAAACTCTCATGTTTTTCAATATACTGTTTTTGTTTATAAAAAAATTAAATTGCCGGATGAAATCCTTCGTAATAGCCTTCATTGCAAGTGGGCGATCTGTGTCTTTTATTTGATAGTGAAGCCTGGTCTGTGATTCGTCATCATCATCGGTATAAAGTAATCGTGAAAGTCTATCTTCTGATATTCGAACGTCATTGCATGAAGCCCAAAAAAGTATATCCAGCATTGGGATCAGTCGATAGTTAATGATTTTTTTTATTACTCCATACCCAAATCGCATTGTCTCAACAGGATTGGGAGACACACCCTTAAACTTTCGCCATTGAGGTAATGCAGATTTTAAAGACTCCGCAATTTGTTCATCTGTCCCACTTTCTAAATCTAACTCCAATAAAATGGAACTCTTAAAAAAGTCTGGCATTGATTCTGAAAGAGGAATCTCAGAGTAACTTTTATTAATTTCGTAATCATCTCCTCCCTTCCAGAAAAACATTCCACGTTTCATTGCCACAATACTCCACAGGGCTATTTCTTCTGTATTAGTCAATAGGAAATGTGGAGGATCGAGCAATTGATGCTCCATATTTAAATAACCTAGCCTTTCCTCTTCAATTAAGAAAGGATCACCATTGAATATTTGCTGTTGGTAATTTAGAAATGCCTTTTGCTCAAAACCTTCTCGATTAGTCTTGAAGAACAGTGTTCTTGCCCAGAGTTCATGATACAAAAGCAACAACGACACTTCCTCAAATTTACGATAAGTATCAATGTTCAACCACGCTTTGATCTCTTTGGTATGCTCTGGCTTCCAGTTTTGCATTTTCCCTCCTGAAAATAGGCAAAATTCAGAAGCAATATATTAGCCAGAGCTTAAATAAGAAAGATACCCCAACAATCATCGAAACTTAGGAAGGTTGTTGAGGTATCAGCAATAGATACTTTTCAGCAGGTTTGGAATTTACTCTTTTTTGAAGTCAAAGGGAGAAACCGCTCGCGTCCTCAAAGCATCAAGATAATCTGCCCACCACTGAACCATCAGACGGCGTTCATCAAGATGTTCAGCTTTATGTATATAGGCGGCCCTGACAGAGTTTCTTTCTTGATGGCTCATCTGACGCTCAACCGCATCCTTAGACCAAAAACCGGCTTCAATTAATGCACTACAAGCCATCGCACGGAAACCGTGTCCACACACCTCGGTAGACGTGTCATATCCCATAGATCTTAAAGCCTTGTTCACCGTGTTTTCGCTCATCGGTTTTCCAGGGTTGTGATCACCGATAAAAATCAGATCATATCCACCGCTGATTTCTCTGATCGCTTCAAGGACTTCTAAGGCTTGACGGCTTAATGGGACAAGATGTGGTGTTCGCATTTTTGACCCACGGTGTGAATGCTTCACTCCGGGTAATGGTTCACGTTCTGCTGGGATCGTCCACATAGCATTGTCTAAATCAATCTCTGACCATCTTGCAAACCTGAGTTCGCTAGAGCGAATGAAAATCAGCAATGTGAGCTTCACCGCTAGTTTGGTTAGTTTCCTGCCTTTAAAACTATCAATGCGTTGAAGGAGTTCAGAGAAGCGATCAAAAGGTAAAGCTGGTCTGTGGGTTCGTTTTGCTACTGCAATAGCCCCAGACATCTCCTGAGCTGGGTTGTAGTCAATTAAACCATTCTGGACCGCATATCGCATTATCGCGGTGGTTCGCTGTTGCAGGCGTGCTGCTACTTCCAGACGCCCTGAAGCCTCAACGACCTTGATCGGAACGAGTAGATCCTTTGTTTTAAGCTCAACAATTTTTCTCTTACCTATTGAGGAGAAAAGGTTGTCTTCAAGACTTTTAAGAACTCGTTCGCTGTGAGAAGGAGACCATCTCCGATTACATGCGGTATGCCATTCTCTCGCTATAGCTTCAAATGTAAATGCTTCACTTTGTTCAATCTTGTCGGATTTTTTCTTTTCTGAGGGATCGATACCAACAGATACCAACTTTTTGGCTTCATCTCTTTTTCTACGAGCTTCGCCAAGTGTGACCGTTGGATAAACACCTAATGCCAGAATCTTTTGCTTACCATCAAAGCGATACTGTAAACGCCAGTATTTTGAGCCATTGGGGTTGATTAGCAGGTGCATACCCTGACCATCAGTCAGTTTAAAGGGTTTATCTGAGGGTTTGGTTGTTCGAACTTTGATATCAGTGAGCGCCATCAGTTGATACCTCCATTGTTGGTATCAAAATCAATCGAACCGAAGATACCACCAGTTATACCATCATTTGTTGGTATATGTGGATAGATATGAGTGGACGTCAAGAGACATATAACAGGGGGGAAACAGCGTAACTGCTGGATTTTAGAGACAAAAAAAGACGTCAATAGACGTCGATTTTGTACTATTTGGTGCCGAAGGCCGGACTCGAACCGGCACACCTTGCGGCGGTTGATTTTGAATCAACTGCGTCTACCGATTTCGCCACTTCGGCACTGAAAGTAGTATGCGGAAAACGTGGGCATTATACCCAGCCCAGCGGGTCACGCAATAGTTATCCCGTGTTGTTCGGTTTAAGTGTTGAAAAAACAGTCATACACCGCAACTCAGTGAGGATTTGCTGACAAAAATCTTCGTTTTGCCCGCGTTTTTCCGGTGCCGTTTTTCAAACTTCGCATTAGTATACAAATCACGAATAGATCTTGCCCTGTTGATGGATACCAGCTTGTTGAAAAAACTCTCACTTTCGCTCCTCGCGCTGGCCTTCGCCAGTACGCCTTTATGGAGCCACGCGCAGACTACTGCGCGTCTGGCGTCGCAGGTCGTGGATGACCATGCAGAACACATCTTTTACGGCAGTGGCGCAATGGGAATGGCGCTGGTGGTCGTTGATAATAATCAGCAGGTTTTCCGCAGCTTCGGGGAAACAAAACCGGGCTCCGATTTACGTCCGCGTGAAGACTCCGTGGTGCGTATCGCCTCGCTGACCAAGCTCATTACCAGCGAAGTGCTGGTGAAAATGGCGCAGCAGGGAAAAGTCAGCATTAATGACCCGCTGCGTAAATATGCTCCGGCCGGTGCGCGCGTGCCGGCTTACAGCGGCACAAATCCGATTACGCTGCTGAATCTGGCTACGCACACCAGCGGCCTGCCGCGTGAGCAGCCGGGCGGTGCGGCGCATCGTGCCGTCTTTACCTGGCCGACGAAAAGCGATCGCTGGACCTGGCTGAGCGTCGCAAAACTCACTGTGCCACCGGGCGCCCGCGCGTCTTACTCCAATCTGGCGTTTGACCTGCTTTCCGATGCGCTGTCAAAAGCCGCTAATCAGCCTTATACACAACTGCTGCGCGATCAAATCACCAAGCCGCTGGGCATGATCGATACCACGCTGACGCCAAATGCCAGCCAGTGTTCGCGCCTGATGGAAGGCCTGCGTCCGAGTCCGTGCATCAACACCATTGCAGCAGCGGGCAGTGGCGGCCTTTATTCAACGCCTGCCGATATGGGCCGCTGGATGCGTCAGTTCCTCGGACAGCGCACCACAACCGCCGATATGGCGCAGAAGATGTATTACAAACGTTCAGATCTGGTGTCGCTCAAAGGGATGGATGTGCCGGGCATGGCGGACTCGCTGGGAATGGGCTGGGTAACGATGGCGCCAACGCCGTTGTTGCCGCGTATCATTCAGAAAACCGGCGGTGGCGGCGGCTTTATCACGTATGTCGCGATGGTGCCGCAGCGCGGTGTTGGCGTGTTCGTGGTGGTCACCCGCAGCGAACTGACCAAGTTTAAGAATATGAGTGATGGCGTGAACGATCTGGTCGCCGATCTGGTGCGTAATAACGAGATCTGACGCTCCGGCTGACAATCTTCAGACGTAAAAAAAGCAGGCTTATGAAGCCTGCTTTTTATTTATCGGTACTGGCGGATTTAACGTTTTTTCAGCAGTAAGAACATGCTGATGACGAAGAACAGTCCGCTTGGTAACAGTGCGCCCAGTATCGGCGGAATGTTGTAAACCAGGCTTAACGGGCCGAAGATCTGGTCAAGTACGTAGAACAGGAAACCGAAGCAAATCCCGGTCACCACACGCACGCCCATCGGCACGCTGCGCAGAGGTCCGAAGATGAACGACAGCGCCATCAGCATCATCACCGCAACAGACAATGGCGAGAAGATTTTGCTCCACATATTCAGCTGATAACGTTTTGCTTCCTGTCCGCTCTGCTTGAGATATTTCACGTAGTTGTGCAGGCCGCTGATCGACAACGCATCCGGGTCGAGCGCAACTACGCCCAGCTTATCCGGCGTCAGGTTAGTTTTCCAGACACCGGTCAGGGTCTGAGAACCGGTGATCTGCAGATTGTCCGTCAGGTCAGATTCATCTACCTGAGAGAGTTTCCACTCACCGCCGTCAAACGTTGCCGAAGAGGCATAACGGACTGACTGCAATTTGTTCTGATCATTGAAATGATAGATGTTGACGCCTGTCAGCTCTTTCTCACCTGCCACACGTTCAATATAGATAAAGTCGTGACCGTCTTTCGCCCACAAACCGTTTTGCGTGGAAAGTAATGAACCGCCGTACATCTGCTGCGCACGGTAGTTACGGGCCATTTGTTCGCCCTGCGGCGCAACCCATTCACCAATCGCCATGGTCAGAAGTACCAATGGGATCGCCGTTTTCATTACGGAAGCAGCAATCTGCATACGGGTAAAACCGGAAGCCTGCATGACCACCAGTTCACTGCGTGTTGCCAGTGTACCGAGGCCAAGCAATGCGCCCAGCAGCGCCGCCATCGGGAAGAAAATCTCGATATCTTTTGGCACGCTGAGCAATGTGTATAAACCGGCACCGGCGGCAGAATATCCGCCCTGCCCGACTTTACGCAGCTGATCGACAAATTTGATGATGCCGGAGAGTGACACCAGCATGAACAACGTCATCATGATGGTGTTGAAAATAGTGCGACCAATGTAACGGTCTAATACGCCAAACATCAGGCAACTCCTCTCAGACGCGCCCGGATCTTGCGAACCGGCAAGGTATCCCACGCATTAAGCACCAATGCCAGTGCAAAGTAGAGCAGGTTCGTTCCCCACATCCAGAGGAACGGATCCAGCTTGCCTTTCGCGCCGTTAGAGCGCAGCGAGGTTTGCAGCAGGAAGAAAATCAGATACAGCAGGATAGCCGGCAGCATGCTGAGAACGCGGCCCTGACGCGGATTAACCACGCTGAGCGGAACCACCAGCAATGCCATAATAAACACGGAAACGATCAGCGTTAAACGCCAGTTCAGCTCTGCGCTGGCTTCCGGTTCGTTAGAGTTCCAGAGTTGCGTCATGGACATTTGATCAGACTGATTCGGGTCAAGCTGCACCGTCTGATGGCCGATAACCGCCAGATAATCGGTGAAGTCCGTGACACGGAAATCACGCAACAATGCGGTACCTTCATAACGCGTGCCTTTGTCCAGCATCACCTGTTGTGAGCCGTCAGCACGCTGCAGCATGTGCCCTTTATCTGCCACAACGACAGAAGGACGCTGATTGCCGTTCGGACGCAGCTGAGCCAGGAACACGTTATGGAATTCTTTGCCTTTTACGCTGCCGACGAACAGAACCGCATTGCCGTTCTGTGCCTGCTGGAACTGGCCTTCGACCATCGCGGCCATGCTTGGGTTGGCTTTTGCCTCCGCCAGCACTTCATCCTGATGTTTGGACGACCATGGACTCAACCAGATAGCGTTCGCGCCAGCAAAGATTGACGTAAATAGCGCCAGAACCATTGCAGCGATGACCAGTGAGCGTTTTCCGAGACCACAGGCATGCATGACCGTGATTTCACTGTCGGTATAAAGTTTACCGAGCGTCATCAGCAGGCCAAGGAACAGGCTGAGCGGCAGAATAAGCTGCGCCATTTCCGGAACGCCAAGGCCCAGAAGAGAGAGGACTAAATTTGTTGGGATATCGCCATCCACCGCTGCTCCGAGCACTCTTACCAGCTTCTGACAGAAGAAGATAAGAAGCAAAATGAACAGAATGGCAAATTGGCTCTTGAAGGTTTCCCTAACCAGATATCTAATGATGATCACGCTTAATACGCCTGTGAAAACTTGTCTTTTTGAAGGAAAATCGCTAGTTTCATCGCTAATCCGTCATTTATTCTCATCATATGGCAACCTTCGCAGCTAAAATAGTATTACAACACCGAGAATTGGGGTGTCCTATAGGAACTTGCTTATAGCCGCCAAAATAAAAACTAACGCCGTTTAGGTTAACACAGGTCGTTAACACAATGACGGGAGAGTGTCTCCGGCGACTCATTCTAGCCGTACCTCCCGCCCTTGTCTTTAAGATTCAGGAGAGTGCATGGAGTTCAGCGTAAAAAGCGGTAGCCCGGAAAAACAACGCAGTGCCTGTATTGTAGTCGGCGTTTTCGAACCGCGCCGCCTGTCACCGATTGCCGAACAACTCGATAAAATCAGTGATGGCTACATCAGCGCCCTGCTCCGCCGTGGCGAACTTGAAGGCAAAGTGGGCCAGACCCTCTTGCTGCATCATGTACCGAATATTCTTTCAGAACGCATTTTGCTGATTGGTTGCGGCAAAGAGCGCGAGCTGGATGAGCGCCAGTACAAACAGGTGATCCAGAAAACTATCAACACCCTCAACGACACCGGTTCGATGGAAGCGGTTTGCTTCCTCACCGAGCTGCACGTGAAAGGACGTAATACTTACTGGAAAGTGCGTCAGGCCGTCGAAACCTCGAAAGAATCGCTTTATACCTTCGATCAGCTGAAAAGCAATAAAACCGAACCGCGCCGTCCGCTGCGTAAAATGGTCTTCAACGTGCCAACCCGCCGTGAACTGACCAGCGGTGAGCGCGCCATTCAGCACGGTCTGGCGGTTTCAGCCGGTATCAAAGCGGCGAAAGATCTCGGCAATATGCCACCAAACATTTGTAACGCCGCTTATCTGGCGTCACAGGCCCGTCAGCTGGCAGATGCGTTCAGCACCAACATCACTACCCGCGTAATCGGCGAACAGCAGATGAAAGAGCTGGGGATGAATGCGTATCTGGCGGTAGGTCAGGGTTCGAAAAACGAATCACTGATGTCGGTGATGGAATATAAAGGAAATCCTAATCCGGACGCTAAGCCTATCGTGCTCGTCGGTAAAGGTCTGACCTTCGATTCCGGCGGTATTTCCATTAAGCCAGCGGCTGATATGGATGAAATGAAGTATGACATGTGTGGTGCTGCGGCCGTTTACGGTGCGATGCGTGTGGTGGCTGAACTGAATCTGCCGCTGAACGTGATTGGCGTGCTGGCAGGCTGTGAAAACATGCCTGGCGGTCAGGCGTTCCGTCCGGGCGATATCCTGACCACCATGTCAGGCCAGACGGTAGAAGTGCTCAATACTGACGCCGAAGGCCGTCTGGTGCTGTGCGATGCGCTGACCTACGTTGAACGTTTCGATCCTGAGCTGGTGATTGACGTTGCTACGCTGACCGGCGCGTGCGTGATTGCCCTTGGCCATCACATCACCGGTTTGCTTTCCAATCACAATCCGCTGGCGCACGAACTGATCGGTGCATCCGAACAGGCGGGCGACCGCGCATGGCGTCTGCCGCTGGCTGATGAATATCAGGACCAGCTGGATTCCAACTTTGCGGATATGGCGAACATCGGTGGCCGTCCGGGTGGTGCTATCACCGCCGGTTGCTTCCTGTCGCGCTTTACCCGTAAATACAGCTGGGCACATCTGGACATCGCCGGTACCGCATGGCGTTCAGGTAAGAATAAAGGGGCGACCGGCCGTCCGGTGGCGCTGCTGTCACAGTTCCTGCTGAACCGCGCAGGGCTTGATGGCGATGAGTGATTCCCCGGCTAAATAAGTTATAATCTTCGGTATCAGGGTCTGGTTCGCCAGGCCTCTTACAGGCGGGCGCACCAGTTGCGCCCCTGTTTTTTTCTCAGCAGCACAGTGAACTCATCATGAAACAGGCAACCTTCTTTCTTCTCGATGCGCCCGACGCCAGTGGCGAGCTTAGCTCACACGAAGCGCTGGCCTGTCTGGTCGCCGCTGAACGTTACCGGATGGGCAAACGTGTTCTGCTGGCCTGTGAAGATCAGAAACAGGCCGAGCGTCTGGATGAAGCGCTCTGGCAGCGCGATCCCAGCCACTTTGTCCCGCACAATCTGGCCGGAGAAGGCCCGCGCTTTGGTGCCCCGGTCGAGTTATGCTGGCCGGGCAAACGCGGCAATGCGCCGCGCGACCTGCTGATCAGCCTGATGCCAGAATTTGCAGATTTTGCTACTGCTTTCCATGAAGTGGTAGACTTCGTTCCTTACGAAGATTCCCTTAAACAGCTTGCGCGCGAACGCTACAAAGCCTATCGCAGCGTGGGTTTCTCTTTGACGACGGCCACGCCGCCCTCAGTCACCACATCGACCGACGAAAATACGAAGCGAAATGGATAAGACATATAACCCGCAAGACATCGAGCAGCCGCTTTACGAGCACTGGGAACAACAGGGCTATTTCAAGCCGCATGGTGATACCAGTAAAGAAAGCTTTGCCATCATGATCCCGCCGCCGAACGTTACCGGCAGCTTGCACATGGGTCATGCTTTCCAGCAAACCATCATGGACGCCATGATCCGCTATCAGCGCATGCAGGGTAAAAATACGCTGTGGCAGGCGGGTACCGACCATGCGGGTATCGCAACGCAGATGGTGGTTGAGCGTAAAATCGCGGCTGAAGAAGGCAAAACCCGTCACGACTATGGCCGTGATGCATTCATCGACAAAATCTGGGACTGGAAAGCAGAATCCGGCGGCACGATCACCCGTCAGATGCGCCGTCTGGGCGATTCCGTGGACTGGGAGCGCGAGCGCTTCACCATGGATGAAGGCCTTTCCAACGCCGTGCGCGAAGTGTTTGTACGTCTGTACAAAGAAGATCTGATTTACCGCGGCAAACGCCTGGTGAACTGGGATCCGAAACTGCGTACCGCTATCTCTGATCTGGAAGTCGAAAACCGCGAATCCAAAGGGTCCATGTGGCACCTGCGTTATCCGCTGGCTGACGGCGCGAAAACCGCTGAAGGCAAAGATTATCTGGTGGTCGCCACTACCCGTCCGGAAACCGTGCTCGGTGATACCGGCGTGGCGGTTAACCCGGAAGACCCACGTTATAAAGATCTGATCGGCAAAGAGATCATTCTGCCGCTGGTGGGACGTCGTATTCCGATTGTTGGCGATGAACACGCCGACATGGAAAAAGGCACCGGCTGCGTGAAGATCACCCCTGCGCATGACTTTAACGACTATGAAGTCGGTAAACGTCACGGCCTGCCGATGATCAACATCCTGACTTTCGATGGCGATATCCGCCAGACCGCTGAAGTATTTGATACTAACGGCGAAGAAAGCGATGCATGTGCCAACGATATTCCTGAGCAGTTCCGTGGCCTGGAGCGCTTTGCTGCGCGTAAAGCCGTGGTCGCTGCATTTGACGAAGCCGGCCTGCTGGAAGAAATCAAACCTCACGATCTGACCGTTCCTTACGGCGACCGTGGCGGCGTAGTAATCGAGCCGATGCTGACTGATCAGTGGTATGTGCGTACTGCGCCGCTGGCAAAAGTCGCTGTAGAAGCCGTTGAGCAAGGTGAAATCCAGTTCGTACCTAAACAGTACGAAAACATGTATTTCAGCTGGATGCGTGACATTCAGGACTGGTGTATTTCTCGTCAGCTGTGGTGGGGACACCGCATTCCTGCGTGGTATGACGCCGAAGGCAACGTGTTTGTTGGCCGTGACGAAGCGGAAGTGCGCAGTGAAAATAATCTGGGCGCAGACGTTGTGCTGACTCAGGATGAAGACGTGCTCGACACCTGGTTCTCTTCCGGTCTGTGGACATTCTCCACGCTGGGCTGGCCAGAACAGACGCCTGACCTGAAAGCATTCCACCCTTCAAGCGTGGTCGTCAGCGGCTTCGACATTATCTTCTTCTGGATCGCGCGCATGATCATGATGACCATGCACTTCGTGAAAGACGAAAACGGCAAGCCACAGGTTCCGTTTAACACCGTTTACATGACCGGTCTTATCCGCGACGACGAAGGGCAGAAAATGTCCAAGTCCAAAGGCAACGTTATCGATCCGCTGGATATGATCGACGGTATCTCGCTGGAAGACCTGCTGGAAAAACGTACCGGCAACATGATGCAGCCGCAGCTGGCAGAGAAAATCCGCAAGCGCACCGAGAAGCAATTCCCGAACGGCATCGAACCACACGGCACCGATGCCCTGCGCTTCACGCTGGCCGCACTGGCGTCTACCGGTCGTGACATCAACTGGGATATGAAGCGTCTTGAAGGCTACCGCAACTTCTGTAACAAACTGTGGAACGCCAGCCGCTTCGTGCTGATGAACACCGAAGATCAGGATTGTGGCCTCAACGGCGGCGAACTTGAGCTGTCACTGGCTGACCGCTGGATCCTCGCGGAATACAACCGCACGGTGAAATCGTACCGTGAAGCGATGGATAACTACCGCTTCGATCTGGCTGCCAGCATTCTGTATGAATTCACCTGGAACCAGTTCTGCGACTGGTATCTGGAGCTGACCAAGCCGGTCATGAACGGTGGCAACGAAGCACAACTGCGCGGCACCCGCCATACGCTGGTAGAAGTGCTGGAAGGTCTGCTGCGTCTTGCGCATCCGATCATTCCGTTCATCACCGAAACCATCTGGCAGCGCGTGAAATCGCTGAAAGGCATCACAGCAGAAACGATTATGCTGCAACCTTTCCCTGAGTTTGATGCAGCGAAAGCAGACGAACTGGCGCTGGCCGATCTCGAGTGGATCAAGCAGGCGATCATCGCTATCCGTAATGTGCGTGCCGAGATGAACCTGTCTCCGGCCAAGCCGCTGGAACTGCTGTTGCGCGGCGCAAGTGCCGATGCACAGCGTCGTGTGGAACAGAACCTGAGCTTCATTAAGTCTCTGGCGCGTCTGGGATCCATCACCGTTCTGCCTGCTGGCGACAAAGGCCCGGTGTCTGTCACCAAACTGGTGGAAGGCGCAGAGCTGCTGATCCCGATGGCCGGTCTGATTGATAAAGATGCCGAGCTGGCGCGTCTGGACAAAGAGATGGTGAAGCTGGATGGCGAGATTGCGTCCATCGAAGGCAAACTGTCTAACGAAGGTTTTGTGGCGCGTGCGCCTGAAGCCGTTGTCGCTAAAGAGCGCGAACGTCTTGCTGCCTGCGGTGATGCAAAAGTGAAACTGGCAGAACAGAAAGCCACGATCGCGGCGCTGTAATCTTAGCCTGATATAAGCGTTAAACCTTATATAAACAAATGCCAGTCAGGGAAACCTGACTGGCATTTTTTATTTCTGCAACAACCTGATTAACGCGGGGTATTGTTCTGAAACTCCTGCATAAAGATATCTGTCATCTTTCTCACCAGCGTGGAGAAAAACTGGTTATTGAGTGCAGCTTTATTATAAATCATATAGATCGGCTGAGAAGGCAACGTCACTTCCATCTCGAGCCTTTGAATATCAAAAGAGTCTTTCATTTTTTGATAGAAACGTTCCGTAACAAAAGCCAGCATATCGGATGATTCAACCATCGAAATAATAGAAAGCAGCGAAGGGCTGATAAACCGACATTTCCTGTCAAGTTGCAGCAGAGCATTCACATCCAACCGGTTAGACAAAAGACTGGCGCTCTCGGAGTCCACGAAAATATGGCTTTCCTCCGCGGCCTGCTCTCGTGTCAGGCTACCGTTCAGGCGCGGATGAGATTTCCGGCAAATCATCACCGGTATTTCACTGGAAATATGCTGACTGACACGAGAGTGACTTACGTGAGGATGTATATCGAAAATAATGTCAGCCTTACGGAAAATCAGCGCATCTTCCGCTTCAGCGATCGAATTGCCGCTGATGCTGTGCACTATCTCACAGTCGGGTGCGATTTCGTCCAGCACCTTACGCATTACGTTAATCGTAAACATAGAGATGTATGGCGAGCAGTGAACCACAAGTCGGGTCGGCAGAGAATCAAACGAAATATTCTGCAACTTGGCAATCATATTGTCATAAGCTTCAGCCAGCCCTTCATGTATACCAATCGCGACGGTGGTCGGCGCCAGCGCCTTTCCGTCCCTGATAAACAACGCATCATTATAATGAATACGTAAACGCCCCAGAGCCTGGCTGACAGCTGAAGGGGTGATGCCCAGTGCATCCGCGGCTTTCGTCCCACTGCGATGAATAAAAACTGCCTCAAAGGTGGTTAAAAGATTGAGATCAAAATTCTTCACCATCTTAAAACGATCGGTGAGCGTGTTTTCTTTCATGCTGTCCAGTCCTCTGATCTCTGGTGAAATGCGTGAGTTCGCATCCTCACCATCTATCATAGTCAAGATACTCAATTTTGGTCTCCTTACCTGTACTTAAATTTCTTATAATTTGATGAGTAAAAGATGGGATTCATTATTAATAGTCTCTTAAGGATAAAACTAATAACAACAAACAAAGGGATATATCAGGTATTAAATACACTTTACTGAACTATACCTTTAACTAACTTAAATTGAAATCCGCCGTATTTTTTCAAAAATAAAAATATCATATAAATCCACCATGATTCATACAGATATACCCATTCTTAAGTTTACTGAATAGTACATTCAGCGTATGCCATGGTGATTTATACGACAACTATGAATAATGCGCTCCAACGATAAGGGGTACGAATTTATAACCTCTTTATCATCACCCACTGACTCTTATTATCAAGAGTGTGTTTTTGTTAAAATAAAGGAATAGTAATGAAAATGACTTCGTTTTTTAAAATGAGTGTACTGGCTGCCGGTATGGTTGCAGCAATGGGTGCAAATGCTGCCGATGGTACTCTGCAGATCACCGGTAATGTTATTGCTTCTGGTTGTACTGTTGATTCTGCAAGCCTGGCCACACCTGTTGCTCTGGGTGAACTGCAGTCAGCTGATTTTGCTGCTGTAGGTACCATCTCAGAAAAACAAGACATTGCTATTAATCTGACCGGTTGCCCGACTTCTCAGGCTGGCGTAATGCTTTCTGCAAGCGGTTCTGCTGATGCAACCAATGACCAACTGCTGGCTTTGTCTGCTGATTCTACAGCAACTGGCCTCGGCATTGCTCTGTACAACAAAGACGGCGCGTTAATTCCGATGAGCTCTGCTTCCGCAGCAGCACCGATTGATGCTGAAGCTGGCACTGCAACCATTAACCTGCAAGCGGCTGCTATGTCTACGGCTGAGAATGTTACCGGTGGCGATTTCACCGCGACGACTAACTTCACACTGTCTTACAACTAATTAAATACCTGTGAGCATCTGACTGACATACGTTCTGTCAGTTATCTCAATTCGGTTTCAAAGGATTAAACCAAAAATGAACATGAAAAAATTAAGCGTTGCAGTGATGGTGATGTTGGGTCTGGGTGTATCTTCAGCTCAGGCAGCAGACGGCGCTCTGAACTTTACCGGTTCTGTGGCTTCTGCCTCCTGTTCCATTGCTTCAAACAGTAAAGCACTGGCGGTAGACTTTTCGGCTGTTACTACCGCTACAATAAGAGCCCTTAATGAAAGTGGCGCAACCAGCCCTGAATTACAAAAAGAAATTTCAATTAATTTAGTGGGCTGCCCAGAAAGTGCAAGCACCGCTAAAATCAACTTTGAAGGTCTTGTCTCTTCCTATAACTCAAATATTTTTGGATCCACTAATCCAGCTGCTGCTAAATATATGGGTGCAATCATTAAAGACAAAGCAGGCAATGTAATCACTGCTAATACCTTTGATGGTGAATTTAATAGTAAAGAAATTACAGCAGGTAACAATACCTTAACGTATATGGTCGGTTTAGCCAGAACTACTTATTCAACCAACCCAACGACTGGTATTATTGACATCCCTGTCACTTACACCCTGTCTTACCAATAATATTTAACGCACTTAATTATTTGCGATACAAACAAGATTAATGAGCGCAATGGAATTGCGCTCATTCTTAAATGGAGAATTATTGTGAAACTGAATGTATTTTCTAAAGTAAGTATTTTGGCTGCGGTTATGGTTGCAGCAATGGGTGCAAATGCTGCCGATGGTACTCTGCAGATCACCGGTAATGTTATTGCTTCTGGTTGTACTGTTGATTCTGCAAGCCTGGCCACACCTGTTGCTCTGGGTGAACTGCAGTCAGCTGATTTTGCTGCTGTAGGTACCATCTCAGAAAAACAAGACATTGCTATTAATCTGACCGGTTGCCCGACTTCTCAGGCTGGCGTAATGCTTTCTGCAAGCGGTTCTGCTGATGCAACCAATGACCAACTGCTGGCTTTGTCTGCTGATTCTACAGCAACTGGCCTCGGCATTGCTCTGTACAACAAAGACGGCGCGTTAATTCCGATGAGCTCTGCTTCCGCAGCAGCACCGATTGATGCTGAAGCTGGCACTGCAACCATTAACCTGCAAGCGGCTGCTATGTCTACGGCTGAGAATGTTACCGGTGGCGATTTCACCGCGACGACTAACTTTACTCTGTCTTATAACTAATATTTAGCGAGCAGGCGATATTAATAAACTGATATCGACAATCTCTCTTCGGTTTCAAAGGATTAAACCAAAAATGAATATGAAAAAATTAAGCGTTGCAGTGGTGGTGATGTTAGGTCTGGGTGTTTCTGCAGCGAATGCCGCAGATGGCGCTCTGAACTTTACCGGTTCCGTAGCTTCCGGTACGTGTTCTGTGAATTCAGACAGCCGCGCACTGACTGTAAATTTTGATGCAGTAAGTCGTGCAAATGTTATCGCTCTTGGCTACAGCGGCACAACGTCTCCTGACATGCAGAAAACTATTTCAATCAATCTGAGCGGTTGCCCGGAAACCTTCAGCACAGCAAAAATCAATTTCGAAGGCGCGGTTTCAAGCTATAACGCCAATGTATTGGTAGGGACAACTACAGCGAAATACGTTGGTGCGATCATTAAAGACGAGGCAGGTAATCCAATTACCCCTAATACTTTTGATGGTGAATTTAACAGCAAAGCTATCGTTCCTGGCAATAACACCCTGAGCTATCTGGTAGGTATCTCCCGTACCAATATCGATTACACACCAACTACGGGTACCATCAATATTCCGGTAACTTATACCTTATCTTACCAGTAAGATGTGGCGCATAAGAAATATGCGCAATTAAAATAAGATGATTGGGCTAAATCTCAATCATCTTATTACTTTCACATTACTTCTTTCATACAGACATCTGTTCCTGAGGTTAATTATGTTTTCTCTAAAAAAAGCAACATGTGGTTTATTCCTGCTATCATTGGCTTCACCGTCATTTGCCGGTTTTTCTGTTGGCGCCACCCGTGTTATTTATAATGGCGACATGAAAGAAACTTCTCTTTCAGTAAAAAACACCGAAGACTCTAATGTTTATCTTATTCGCTCATGGGTAAGCACAGATAATAAAGGCGAGAAAGTTCCTTTTATTACGACTCCCCCTCTGTTCCGTATTGAGCCGGGTCAGGATAACTCTGTGCGTATCACACAAACCGCATCAACACTGCCACAGGACCGTGAATCAGTATACTGGCTCAACACTCTGGCCATACCGCCAAAAACAGACGCCAAAAACTCCTTACAGTTTTCCATTAACACCCGTATTAAACTCATATATCGTCCGACCGCGCTGGCGGATAAGAATGCTGTAACAAAATCTTACCAGCAGGTGACCTTCTCCCGTACTGGTAAAACACTGACAGCGAATAATCCAACACCCTACTTTATCAACCTGACCAAAATGACCGTTAACGGCACTACCATTAAAGATGGTTATATGGTTCCCCCAAAATCTTCTTTGCAAATCAGTAATGCTCCGGCCGGTAACAACATTACCTGGCAGGCAATTGATGATTTTGGCGGCCTGACCGAAACATATAAATCATCATTTTAATAACGCCTTTAATAAATAGAAAATGGAATATGGCTGTTGATTATGGAAAATAATAATATTAAAAATTGTCAGGCAAAAAACGGCATACGCAGAAAAGATCATACAGGCAGGAACAGTGCGGCTCAGAAAAGTAAACCTGCCTGCTCTTTTCTCTTAAAGCCCTTATCATTTTTCATATTGTTATCTTTACCGGGCTTTGTTTTCGCAGCAGAAACGTTTAACGCGGAAATGCTTAAGAACGTGGGCAATGGTGGTGATATACAAGACGTCAATCTGGATTATTTCGCTGAAAAGGGCGGGCAGATGCCCGGCACTTATCAGGTGGATATCTATCTGAATAATCAGCAGGTTGACTCACGCAACGTCGAGTTTGTCAGCCTGCCGGATGCGCCGGGTAAACTCTACGGGGCGATCACCCCCGCAGAGATGGCGGAATACGGCGTAAAACTGGACGTGTTTCCGGATTTGAAAGCCGTTGCACCTGATGCACAGCTGACCAAGCCGCTGAGCGCCTATGTACCACTGGCTACCGAAAACCTGGATTTAAACCGCAAGCGTTATGACATTACCGTACCGCAAATCGGCGTAAATATGCGCCCGCGCAACTCGGTTGACCCGAAGCGCTGGGATAACGGCATCGCCGCCTTTATGCTCAATTACAGCTATTCCGGTTCGACCACGCAGCGCGACGACAGCGGTCAGTCAAAGAGTAACTTCGTTAACCTGCGCAGCGGGGCTAACCTCGGCGCATGGCGTCTGCGTAACTACTCGACTTACAGCGACCAATATACCGAAGGGACTCACGGTGGCGATGACACCAATACCCGTGACTTCGAGTCGATTAATACCTACGTGCAGCGTGACGTGCGTTTCCTGCAGGGCGGGCAACTGACGCTGGGCGAATATTCCACGCCCGCCGACGTGTTTGACAGCGTCCAGTTTACCGGTGCGCAACTGGCCTCCGATGACCAGATGCTGCCGGATTCCATGAGCCAGTTTGCCCCGACGGTGCGCGGCATTGCCAAGTCTAATGCGCAGGTCACCATTAAACAGAACGGCTATGTGATCTACCAGTCCAACGTTTCGCCGGGGCCGTTCGCCATCACGGATCTCTATCCGTCCGGTAACGGCGGCGATATGGAAGTGACGGTAACGGAATCTGACGGCTCTACCACCAAATTCAACATTGCCACCAGTTCAGTGCCGATTTTACAACGTGAAGGCCGCTTCAAATACAACCTTGCACTGGGTAAATACCGCTCAGGTAATGACGATACTCAGACCCCGAACTTTATTCAGCTGTCCAATATTTACGGCCTGACGGCGCGAACCACCGTTTACGGTGGCGTGCAGTATGCCGAAAACTATCGTGCAGCTAACGTCGGCGTAGGTTTTGACTTAGGTTCCGTGGGTGCCGTGTCATTTGATGCCACCCAGGCCACCAGCGAGTTTGATGATGCGCCGGGCACCAAAAAAGGTCAGTCCTATCGCGCGATGTACGCCAAGAACTTCGAGGCAACGGATACTAACTTGCAAATCGCCGGTTACCGTTACTCCACCGAAGGCTACTACGCCTTCAGTGACGTGCAGAATTATCAGGAAGACACCGATAACGATTTCGACGACTACAACCGCTCGCACAACCAGCGCAGCAAAATGCAACTGTCCGTTAACCAGTCAATCGGCGACTACGGGTCGATTTACGTCAGCGGCAGCCAGCAGGATTACTGGGGCGGCGACGGTAAAGAGAAACTGTTACAGCTGGGGTACAACACCAGCATTTACGGCATCTCCTACGGCTTTAACTACAACTACTCGAAAAACCCGGGCATGACCGAGGCAGATCAGGTGTTTGCCTTCAACATGTCGGTGCCGCTCGATAAGTTCATGGGGCCATCCGGCACCTGGGCAACCTACAACATGAGCACCAAACGTCATGGTTCTACCGTTCAGCAGGCCGGTATCAGCGGCACCTTGCTGGATGATAAAAACCTGAGTTATTCCGCACAGCAGGGATATGAAAATCAGGGCAGCGGTGCGTCCGGTAATGCCAGCATGGATTACAAAGGCGGCTCCGGCGAAGGCAGCCTCGGTTACAGCTATGACCAGGATACCCGCCAGTGGAGCTACGGCATTCAGGGCGGCGTACTGATCCACGAAAACGGCATCACGCTGTCACAACCGCTGGGCGATACCATCGCGCTGGTGAAAGCGCCGGGAGCCGATGACGTTGATGTCGAAAACAACAGCGGCGTGCACACCGACTGGCGTGGCTATGCGGTCGTGCCTTATGCCCAGCCATACCGTAAAAACAGCGTGACGCTGGAAACCGAAAGCTTTGCTGATGATGTGGATATGGACATGAACACCCAGACGGTGATCCCAACCCGCGGCGCGGTAGTGCGTGCGGACTTCAAAACCCGCGTCGGTCAGCGTGCTTTAGTGCAAATGTTGTTCATGGGTAAACCGGTGCCATTTGGTGCCACCGTCAGCCTGCTGGATAAAGACAGCACCGTCACCGGCATTGTCAGTGACAACGGCGAAGTGTACCTGACCGGCCTGCCGGAAACCGGCAACATCATGGCGAAATGGGGCAACGGCAGCAACGAGCAGTGTAAAGGCGCTTACACGCTGGCTGGCAGTAATGCCAGTGACCCGTCTGCGCTGATCAAACAAATTACGGCGCAATGCCACTAAGGCATGAGGAAGTAACATGAAGAATTTGAGCAATATTTTAAAAAAAATCGGCGCTGTCAAGCCAGGTCTCCGGTTACTGCTGGGATTACTGTTATTGATCGGTGGCGTGAATAACGCCATGGCGCTGGGCACCTGTGATTTTGTACCTAACCCAGTGATACTGATGGTAAACGACGAGGTTATCGCAAATGAGAGCGTTCCGGTGGGCGGGGTTTTAGCAACCAAAAATTACAACCTGAACCTTAAGTTAACTGAATCCTGCGCCGGTGAATATAAAAGGAGCATACCAATAAATACTGCACAGTATTCCACAATTAATTCAAGAACCAGTAACAGTGGTGTCCAGGGAGTAGGACTCCGGGTTTATGTGAATGACCAGATAGTAACCTCAGATGGTTCGAATGTAATCATTCAGGGGGACGGCAAAACCCCTTATTATGTTAATACGGTCAGGGTGGAATTTATTAATACAGGGGAAATCGTCCCCGGCACCGTACCTCAGGGGATATATGCCCCTGTACAAATTGAGGACAGTACTGGAATCCATAAGTATTTGACAATACAAATGGGTGATATATACGTGAAAAGGAGATCGTGTGATATCACCGGTTCAAGTGCTATTCCGGTCCCGATGGGCACTGCCAAAAAAGAAGATTTTACCGGTAAAAATTCAACGCTCACACCGGTAAATATCAAGATCCCTCTGCAATGCCTGGCAGACACCACGGTGAATATCAGCTTCGATGCCACCTCTACTCAGGGAAACGGTATTATTGATTTAACCAAAGGCGGGGCGGAAGGCGTAGGGATTCAGCTGAAAATGAATAATACGCCGGTTGAATTTGACAAAAAATTATTTGTTGCCACAACCACCCAACAAGGGGCATTAGACATTCCCCTGACGGCGGCATATATACAAACTGCCGATGATATTGCACCTGGTCCAGCCAATGCGGTGGCGAACTTTACCGTAACCTACGAATAAGCTTTAACGTCTGACGGGTTCTTTTAGCAGAGCCCGTCAGACACCTTTGCTAACAACACCTACTCCCTCTCAGCCTCCATGATATGCTCTATTCGCGACGCCATAGCCGGATGCGTACTCAGCCAGTCAGGTATATATTTATTCGCTTTCTCATTCTGCGCCTCTGCGGACAAACGACGGTAAATCTCAGCCATTTGTGCAAGCGAGCGCCCTTCCCGCTTCATTTCAACAATCGCCCAGTCATCCGCCTCACGCTCCATCCCGCGCGAAAACTGCAATTCATTCGCCAGCGATGCAGTCTGTAATAACGTATCCCCGATCCCGCTGACATCGCCGGTCATCCACAACAACGTCAGTGATACCAGCGAAGATCGCACCAGCATGCGCATCGGATGCCGGTAAGCGTGATGACCCATTTCGTGCAACATCACACCTGCCAGTGCGTCATCTCCGGGGCTCAATGCCACCAGTTTATCGCTGAGGATCAGCGTGCCATCTGCCAGCATAAACGCGTTGGCGAGGTCCGGGATATTCATCAATTTCAGTCTGACCGGCGTACGGTCATGGCGTAATGAAGGCGGCGTCAGTTGCTGAAAAAGCCGCTGAAGGGCTATCTGTTTTTCCTCAGGCAACGCCGAATCCCGGAAATCACTGGCTCTCAAAAGTGCCAGCGTATGACGCCCGAGATTTTGTTCTATCGTCGTCGGAATTCGCTGCGCAATGACATTGCTTGTCCACGGCAGCACGCCCCAGATATAAAAGGCCACCAGCACGCAGGTCGCTGCCAGTGTGAGAAGCACGCCGCGTTTATGGCTTTCCATGCGGTATATCCAGCCCGGCCTGCGATGCTGCCGCAGCCAGCGCCGGAACGCACTGTCATCGGCAGGCACAAAACGGCCACCGTCGGGGAAAGTAAGAAACAGAGGAATGGAACCCAGCGCATCAGAAACCTCAATCTCGCGCAGAGAAAAAACCTGAATTGCAGGTGGCGCATCAAGAGTCAGACGCTGATCGTCGTCCAAAAAAAGGCGGGCAGCCTCACGTGCTGCCCGTCCCGCAGGCTGATAAAAGCCTTCGATGATCA
>Ga0308172_1000422_pt1 | contig 54880 bp, 86 predicted proteins | sample PhyGR2_FD_202134 | JGI IMG/M metagenome (GOLD analysis project Ga0308172, IMG submission 202134) | Phyllosphere microbial communities from UC Gill Tract Community Farm, Albany, California, United States - DLSLSG.R2 | ecosystem: Host-associated > Plants > Phyllosphere > Unclassified | place: USA... | reverse complement strand
GCCGTGTACTACGCGCAGCCCGACCGCCTCGTCTACGCGGTGACGAGGGAGCAAGAGGGTGAGCACTACGAGGACGGCAACCGGCTCATGAGCCTCGCCACGTTCTACGACGAGTACGCGAAGCCCGCGGACGAACGGTCGCTACCGACGCAGCAGGTGTCGGTCGAGGGGGCTTCGCTGCCCTTCCGCGAATGGACAGCGCAGCACGGTTGAGCGCGAATGAGCCAGGTACGAGGTGCCGGCTACAGGACTTGAACCTGCAACCCCCGTTTGTGCGGTCCCCTGTGTTTAGGTGTACTTGGTTGTACCGGCCGCGAAATCACGCGGAGCCGGTACAACCAAGTACACGTATGGACATCGGCAAAACCGTGAGTAAATCGTGAATGGGCGCGGTCGGCGAGGGCCGGAGGCTGACCAGCGATGAAGCCCGTTCCGGGTGTCACACCTTCGCGAAATCGGGGATGCGACTCACGTCGACGGTCTCACCAAACTCCTCCGCGACGGTTGAGGCAATGACCGCCGCACCCGAACTGAAGGTGCGCGCGCAGGAGACGGTGGGCCAGAGGAACAGCCCGCGCACCGCGGGGTCTCTCGCAACCTTCGCCAGAATGTTGTCGTCGTTCGCCGTCGGCATGACTTTGTCGTGCTTCCCTTTGTTCACCGGCCCGGGCCAGCGCTCAGCACCGAGGCCGGTAACAACCCCATGAGCGAGACAATGGCGCACTTCGATCCAGCTAGCTGAGCGCGCGAGGACCTCACCCCACTCCACGGGTCGCTCCTTCCAGGCCGTTGAGGTGCCAGACTGAATGGGGAGCTTGACCGACCATCCAGGCGGCGATATCACGTCAATGCCTGCCGATGTACTGAGCTTCTCGCGCAGCGTTTTGAGCGACGGGTTTGTGAGGTCGGCATTTGCCGCCACTTGCGCCCAGCCATGCCCCTGCCGGATGAGAGCCGCCGCCAGAAGATCCTCTGCAAACGCCTCGAACGCCCCGGTCACCCCGAGCACCACAGCGGAGCAGAGAGCCGAGTACTTTTCGGCAGGCTTCCCGGGTCCCCGCTTCCCTGGCCACAGTGAGAAGAGTCGTGACGGTCCGTTTAGTGCACGAGCGTATTTGTCCACGACCGTCTGAAAATCGACTTCGATAGGCATGAGCGAATCATGCCAGTCCTCTGCATCGTGCCTCAAAGCAGGTGATACCTGCGGTGTTCTTTCACACGGAAGAGGTCGTCGGTTCGAGTCCGGCATCGCCCACCATAGAAACCCCCGGTCATCCGGGTGTTTCGTCATTTCGGCGATGCTGCCGCCGCTCTTGAGTGAAGCAAACGTGAAGCAGACAGCGGTGCAGCCGCGCGCAATATGGCGCAGCAGAGCACTTGTCACGGTTCGGTATCTCAGCTATGTGCGGGCTGAGAATCGCGGATATGGTGAGCCGACGCCCGCCCAATTGGGGGACGCGGGCACCAACAGAGAGAACACCCGCATGACCATTCCTGCACCCGCGCCCGCCGATACCGTGCCGGCACCCGCCAAGCAGAAGAACACCGTAGGCCTCGTCGCCCTCATCGTCGGCGGCGTCGCATTTATCTGCGCCGTAATTCCGGTCCTGAGCTTCGTCGCGTGGGCGCCCGCCATCGCGGCGATCGTGCTCGGCATCATCGGTCTCGTCAAGAAGAACCGCACACGCGGTCTCGCGTGGGCTGGCCTCGCGCTCGGAGTCGTCGCGTGGATCGTCGCTATCGCGGTGTCGATCGCCACGTTCGCGGGCGCGGCATCCAGCATCAGCCAGAGCATCGAGTCGAGCGCGCCGATCGCCGCATCCCCGGCCCCGGTGGTGACGGAGGAGGCCGCAGTCGCCGAGCCCGCCGAGACGACAGCACCCGCCCAGTCCGCAGCCCCGGCACCCGCCACGCCGGATCTCACGATGGGCCAGCGCAACGCCGTGGCTAAAGCGAAGGACTACCTTTCGCTCACCGCGTTCTCGCGCAGCGGCCTTGCTAAGCAGCTGGAATTCGAGGGCTTCGCGACGGCGGATGCCGAGTTTGCCGTCGACAACATCGCGGCCGACTGGAACGTCCAGGCCGAGAAGAAAGCGAAAGAGTACCTCGATCTCACGTCCTTCTCGCGCGACAGCCTGATTCAGCAGCTGACGTTCGAGGGCTTCACGCAAGAGCAGGCCGAGCACGGCGCTACCGCGGCCGGCTACTGAGCCCACGCGTCGCCCGCGGCCACCAACGACGAATCGCCCCCTCCCCCGCTGATAGGCGAGAGAGGGGGCGATCTGTGTTCAGGCTTTCGAGCCGACTCGTTCGATGCGGAGGGTGCCGAGAGCCTTGTCGACGGCGGCCTCGACCACTTCGGGCGACACCCCCTCGACCTCATGGAACGCGACGACGATTTGCGCGCGAACGGCGAGCTCGAATGACTCGAACTCCTGCTGGAAGGTCGAGCGCAGGCGCTCCTCGATCTCGGCGAGCAGCTTCGGCACGTCGACACCGGCCGGGCTGCTCGCGCTCGCGAGCGCCTCGAGGATCGAGGACGCGCGCTGCAGGTAGTCCCATGGGACGTCCTTCGGTCCACGGATGCGATCGAGCACCTCGGCGGTATCCCGCGCTGTCTGCTCGGGGTACCCCCACCCGTGGGGCGTGAGCAGGAAGTTCGCGAATTGCGAGTTGATGTGCGCCGTCAGCTTGTCGATGACGTTCTGCGCGTCGGCAGCGGTCATTTCGTCCTCCTCGAACGGTTGCGCCTCGCCTGCGGCGAAGCTGGCGTATGCATCCCAGATGCTGTCGAAGTGCCAGTCCTCGCCGAAGTTGACGCCGGTCCAGCGAATGCCGTACTCCTCGCAGATGGCGACGAGCGCGGCGTGTGCAGCGGTATAGCGGTTGTTGTACGGCCACGACAGGTCGGCCCCCGTGGCGGGCGGGTCTTCGTGCGTCGAGTCACCCGGCGGCAGCACCGTGCCGCCAGTCTTGACGCGCACCCATCTCTCGCGGGCGCCGTCGCCGTCGCCGTCCCACCAGCGGACGTCGCCATACGGCCCCCCACCCGAGCCCTGCCGGCGGTAGCGGTCCCGAAAGATCTCCTCCTGCAGCACCTTCGAGCGCTTGCCGGATGCCACACCCACCGCCGGGTGCCCCATCCGCTCGAGCCGCAGCGAGAGCGCGTTGAGTCGCGACCGAAACCCGGGGGCCACGTCGTTACCGTTCAGCTGCAGCACGTCACACTCCCGTCGGCCAGGGCGGAATCGTGCCGAGGCGAAGGTCGTTCAACGCCCCCGATTTCGTCAGAACGACGAACCCGCCGCCCGGTTGAATGACGATCGTGTGCAGCGTGTTCGCGCCGTCGAGGCCGAACGTGATTCGCTCCGTCAGAGGGCGCGCTGCGGCAGGCAGCGCCGCGCCGAACGGCGACGCCCCTGCACTCGACTCGCCACTTATTCGGCCATTCACAGAGGCGTATCCCGACCGCGTGCGAAGCGTCGGCGTGACGGACGCCGTCCAGCCGGCAGCACGGCCCACCTCCACCTCCCCGCTATCGGGATACACGACGACTTTCCAGCCGGAACCCGTGCGTCGCTCGATCGCTCCGGTGGTCGTGTTCCCCCACAGCAGACCCTCGTAGAGTTTCGCGCCCGTGAGCGCGTCACGCTCGGACGTCGAACCGACGCGGTGATTCCCCACCTCGCCGATCAGAGCGATGAGCTTGTTCATATCCGCGGCGGTCGACGCCGCGTCGGTGATGTTGCCGAGCCCCTTCGGGCCGCCGTTCGTGCTGTATCCCACGTTTCCTCCTCCTCGCTAAGCCGTGAATGTCACGCGCAGCGCGCCCGACTGCCCGTTTCGTTGACGTCCGGGCCAGACGTTCCACCCGCCATTCGCGAATCCGAGGCCGCCCGGGTTCGACTTCAGATGTTCGATGAGCCCTTGCGGGATGCCGCACCAGCCGTCCGTCCCACTGAGGGTGGATTCATCGCGGATCGTCAGCGCGCCGCCCGGCTTCGACCCGTAGTCGTGCCGACCGAAGGGGCGAGCTCCTGTCAGTCGGTCCGGGCCGGGCAGATAGATCTCGGCCCCGTCGATGCGCGCTTCGTCGGGAATGGTGTCCCGGATTTGGTCGCGGTAGAACCATCCGCCCGAGTTGTTCGAAGACGACCACACGTCGTCGGTTCGCCACCCGTAGCCGGGTTGATAGCTGCCCGACTCGACGGGCTGGAATGTGACCGTCCGCTGCGTCGGCTGAGCGCTGACCGGCGGCGGGGGAATGACCGGCGGTGGGGGCGCAGCCCCGCGGCGGCCGATGACGTGCGCCCCGTCATTCCACATCAGCTTCACGGCAGTACCGGCGGGCAGCGTCACCGCCCCGTCGTAGGTTGCAGTGATCTTCCCGATGGCGGTTTCGACGAGCGCACTCCCACCCGACGCCGAGATGATCGTGCCGTTTCCCGGACGCGGCCGGGTCGGCCCCGTCACGTACGCGACACGGTCAAGCACGAACACCCATACGGGCTCGTTCACCTCGGGCAAATAGGCGCCCGTCATCATGTGTGCCGGCACACGTCCACCGTCAAAGTCGACCAGCGCTCGCAGCCCGTCGAGTCCTCGGAAGGTGGCCGCGATCACTCGACCTTCGGCCTTGTCGGCCAGCAGATCGAGAATCACCTGATCTTCGGATGCCACGGCGCCCCCTTTTACTTCGGGGTCACTGCCCCGATTTCGACTTCGAGTTGCTGTGTCGGCCCGCCGCCGCGGCTGATCGTGGCGATGCGTCCGAGCAGCCATGTCTGCGGCCGTTCGATGAGCACGACGTCGCCGCGCTCGAGGCGCGGATCGAACACGATCTCGACCGGCAGCACCTGCGCGCGCGGCGTCGACACCTGCTCGAGCGTCGAGCGCGCCCACGCGAGCGCCTGCGCCTGGTCCGTGACGTACTCGCTCGACAGGTACCGGGTCCGACGCCCGAACGGCGATCGCGTGCCGTCAGGCTCAGCGACGCGCAACGGCCCGTCTGTGATCTCCGCGACTGCGAGCACGCTCGTCTGCTGCCCGCTCGTCGCCCGCACGACGACCCGGTTATACACCGACGCTGCGCTCATCATCTGCCCCACGTCCACGACGTGGTCAGCGCGTGTGAGGGTTGCCACAGCTGCCGGCCACGCGTTCGGTCGGGCAGCGAGCGCCCCCGTCGCCGTCACATGAGGAACGGCGTCGAGGATGACGTCGGCGAGCTCGTAGATCACGTCGAGCTTGTTGTCGTCGTACATCACCGAACGCGTAATCGGGCGATCAGGGACCGCCCGCGACACGGGAATGCCCGCGATACGCGCCACCTCGCCCCACGCTGAGTCCAGCGAGTACGGAGACGACGGCGCGTCGAAGGTCTCGGCCGCGATGGCCGACGTGATCTCTTTCAGTTCGAGCTCGACGAGCGACCCGAGCGTGAGCCACTCCCCCCGGAACTGCGAGTGAGCGTCGCGCGCACTGGGAACGTCGGTGATCTCGAACTGACCGAAGGTCACCCGCTCCTCGAACGTCCCCGCCGACACGACCGACGACAGCCACAGCTGCGCCCCGAACGGTGCCAGCGGGTCGTTCACGTAAGCGGGGACGAGCGACGTCGCGAGCTCGTCAGTCCAGGTGACCGTGCACGACCCCGTCTGCTGGATCTTCGCCCCGCCGTCTTCTTTCACCCGCACGTCGGAGATAGGAAGATCCGCGATGCGGCGAGACCCCGCGTACATCAGGTCTGCCTGCCACCAATGGTCGAACGATCCGAGCAGGTTCGCCGCCAGGTCGGAGGACGCGTCACGCATGCGCCCCCCTCACCCTGCAACACCCACGAGCGAATAGTCGCGGTCTTGCGCGCTGTACGCCCCGTAGCGGCCATCTCGTGCCGCAAGCGACGGATACGCCGCGTCGAGATCCGAATACCGAAGGAACGGCGCGACCACTCCCGGCGCGGGCGGTTCCACCTCGTCGCACGACGCGCGAAACTGCACCCAGTCGCCGCCCGTGCGAACGGTCTTGTCGGTCTTCGGCCACGCGTCGGCGGCGGCGAAGAACGTCCGCGGCCACATAACGGGGTCGGCCGTCCGCACGCACAGCACGCCCTGCTGATCGGTGCCGTAGTCGCCGAGAGCGGCTTCGAACGCTGCGATCCGGTCGAGTCCATCGACGTTCAACACGACGTCGACCCCCTCGAGCCCGCGTCGGCGGCTGCCGATCCGGCGTGGCACAGACCCGCCCTCGGTGCGCACGATCGAGCCGGGCGTCGGCCGGGACAATTCGCGAGCAGACTCATCGTCCACTTCCACGAACACCCCGGCCGACGGCTCGAGCGGATTATGCACCCACGTGCCACTCACGTTGACGGTCGTCGCCGACGACTCGGTGAACCCGAGTGTCGCACCACCCGCGGTGAACTGTTCAGCCCGATAGGTCGCGAGGGATCGGAACGGCACCTCCCAGTCGAGAGCCGGCGTGCCGATCGCGATATCCCAGCCTCCGCGCACCTTCCACTGACGATCCTCGGAGAATCGCCAGACGCGCAGTTCTGCGGCGTCGGGGTGCAGCGACGCCGCGTCGAAGAACACTTCGACGAACGGGTTTGCGTCGAGGTTCTGTGTGAGGGTTGGCCCTGCCATCCCGCTACCTCCGTCCCGACTCGAGGGCGACACGGCGCTGCCGCCCCGCCCGCTCGACGTAGACCTCGATGAGGTCGCCGAGCGCCACGCCCGCCTTGTTCACCAGCGTCACGTTCACATCGCCACCCGACCCGCCCCCGCCCGCAGCCGCGACGGCCACTCGCTCGAGGCTTGACTGATACATCGACAACGGCTGCACCATCTCCTGCCCGCCCGGGTTGTCACCGATCACGGCGAGCATCGGCCCCATCGTGACTCCACCCGTCGCGAGGTAGGGCACCTGCGGCAGCGAGACGCCGAACGTCTGACCACCGACCATCGGCACCCACGCAGGGATCGTGACCGAGATCCCGTTGATAGCCCGGATCGCCCCATTCACAAGACCGATGATCGAGTTGATGGGACCGCGGACCGCCGACACCGCCCCGCTGAAGGCGTTCGAGATGAACCCCCCGATCGCGCCGAAGACTGTTCGGAAGGCGTTCCCGACCATGTCGACGGCGCCCGAAATCGCGTTAAATACGGGCGAGATCACCGAGCTATAGACCCACTGCACGGCCTGCCCGATCCCGTTCACCGCGGGCATGATCGCGTTGTTCCACAGCCACGAGAAGACGCTGCCGACATTGCGAATCACTTCCCCGATGAGGTTCGCGACGGGCAGGATCACATTCGAGTAGAGCCACTGGAAGAGGATTCCCCAGCCTTGGAGTGACTGCTGAATCATCCCGATCACGGGCAGGATCACGTTCGAATAGAGCCACTCGAACAGTTGACCGATCAAGCCGAGCACGGGCGACACGACCGTCTCCCATAGCCACTGAACCACGGCAGCCCACAGGCCGATGTAGATCATGACGCCGGTCACGACCGGGAGGATCACGTTCTGATAGAGCCAGCTGAAGGCTGCGCCGATCCACTGCACCACGCCGACGACAAAATTTGCCACCGGCGCAAACACGTTCGCCCCGAGCCACTCGAACGCGGCACCAATCGCCGAGAACACGGGCGACAGAACGTTGTTCCACAGCCAGTTCCAGGCGTCACCGACCCACTGCGTGACGCCATCCCAGTTCTGCCAGAGCCAGATAGCCGCAGCGACGAGCAGACCGATTCCGATGATAATCGCGAGGATGATCCACGTGACAGGTGACGCAAGCCACGCGGCGTTATTGCCCCACTGCGCGGCCGTCTGCGCTACCGTCGCCGCCGTCGCTCCGGTCTGCGCCACTTTGAACGCTGCGTACAGGCTGCCGATGCTTTGAAGGATCATCAGCCCCCTGAATGCCCCGTAAGCGGCAAGGACTCCTCCCGCCAGCACGGATGCGCCGCCAGCGAGAGCAAGCACGATGCTCTGATTCTCGGACGCCCACGACGCGAAAGACTGCAGAGCCCCGATGATCAGATCCATTGCGGGGAGCAAGGTCGCCCCAATGTCCACCGCGACCATCTGCAGCGTCCGACTCATCTCCTGCCATGAGGCCTTCGGATTCCCCGACACGGTCTCAGCCATGCGCGACGCAGCCCCGGCCGTGTCGCCTAGCGCCGTGTCCACGCCCGTCAGGGTCTCGAGGAACTGAGGGATCTCGTTCACGCCGAGATCCTCGAGCGGTGTACCGAACAGGCTGATCGCGGCGTTCGCTCGCTTCACGGGATCTTCGATGCCGAGCAGCCCCTGTACTACCTGCTGGAACCCCTCTTTCCCTTGCTCGCCGCCCGCGAGGATCTTCGCCGCCATATCGGACGCCGAGAGACCCGCGGCCTCGTACGCCGCGACAGAGGCCGTTGACATGTCGGTCGCGCGGATGCCGAATTCTTTGACCGCGTCACCGGTCTTGTCGATCCCGTACATACCCTTGGACGCCGACGCGAGCAGCGCGCCCATCGCGTCCTCACCGGACATGCCGATCTGCTGGAAGAACGGCCCGTACTCATCGACAGCATCGAGAATGTCGTCGCGCACAGCCGGCGGCACCTTCTGCAGCGTCGCGGTCAGCAGATCGAGACCCTCGTCAGCCGACGATGCCAGACCGGTAGAGAGCATCTGACCGACCACCTGCGAAATGCGATCCGCCTCGAGCTCGAACCCGCTCGAGAGCGTGAGCACCTTCTCGGTGATCCCCTGAATTTCCTCGGTCGATGCGGTTCGCATACCGCGAATCGAGCCGATGACGCCGGCCGTGGCAGCCTGCACTTCCTCGAGAGAGCCCCCGAAGTTGTTAGCGAAAGCGTTACCTGCCGCCTCGCCGGCCGCCGCCGCCTGCGGCTCGGTGAGCGCGAGCGCGCCCGCCAGCTTGTCGACCCCGGCCTCGGCATCGGCGTACGCGAGCGCAGCACCGGTACCCGCCGCGCCAACCGCGAGGAGCGTCCCCGCGGCAACCTTCGACCCGGCCGCGAGCGCGTCGTGCCAGGCGTCGAACTTCGCCTTTGACCGGTCGACCTTGTCGAGCGATTCGTCCTCGACGAGCAGGCGGATGATCAGATCGGTTGCGGACTTGCCTGCCACTCGGTCACCTCCGGTTCTTCAGACGCTGCATCTCGGCGGCGTCGTCTTCTTTCTGTTTCGCGATCGAGTCGCAGGCCAACGCCAGCTGCCCCCACATTTCGTAGGGCAACTCCCAGAGCCGGTCCGGGGTGAGAGCCGGCCAGTAGTCGTGACGGCAGATCAGCAGGGCGCGCTTGGCGACCTGATCCTCGAGCCACGGTTCGCGCTCGTTCAGCGCGTCGAGCTCGGGCGACGCATCCTCAGATTTGGTGCGCCGCCCGCGCCCGTTGCGGACTACCGAGGGTCCGGGGTCTGCTCACCCTCCGCCCCCGCGTCGCGGTGGTCGCCGGGCTCGGCGAGCAGGTTCTCGATGCCGTCGAGCTTCGCGCACGAGTCGAAGGTGACGTCATGCCCGGCGCGACGCAGGCTCGCAAAGACCGCGAACGCCGTCTGAATGCTCACCGACTTCATCTGCTCGGCGTACTCCTTGCGGTTCCAGCCCATCTCTTTCTCGACGGCCGCACCGTCCCAGAGATTCGGCTTCACGACGGGGATCGTCGAACCGTCCAGCAGCTTGATTTTTGCCATGCGAAATCTCTCCTAGGTCTGGTCGGCCGCGCGCGTGAGAATCTCCTCGGTCGCGCGCAGCAGTTGGTCGCGCCCCTCCATAACGGGGGCGCGAAAGAAGGGCTGGCCGCCCTGGTCGATGTAGTGCTTCCGGTCACCGAACACGGGATGCCGGAACCGGCGCTTCTGCCAGAACTTCGCCTTGTTGAAACCGTCCTCGCCCTTCGGGCCAGTGGTCTTGAACTCGACACCCTGACGGGTCTTACCCGCGGTGACACGGAACTTCAGCCCGGCCTTGATACCGGCACGCATGCCGGTCGATTGGCCGCCGCGCTTCACGTCGGTGTCGGTGTAGATGTTCACCTTCACCGCATAGAACTTGCCCTTGCGCTTCGAGTGCACGAGCTTGTGCCGAAACCCGGTCTTGCGAACACCGCGGGGTAGCGGCCCGTCGAGGATCGCTTTCTGCTGTGCAATGACGGGCGCGCCGAGCGCCCGAAGTTCCCGCCGGACCGGCGTACGCACGGCCGGCGGGAACTCCCGCAGCTTGTTCAGCAGGCGCTTCAGCGACTCCGGGTCGGGCGTCGCTCCCGTCACCTGCCGACCGGTCACGGCGTGGTGTCGAGCGTGCGATACACGAACCACACCGGCTGTGTGTTCACGCCGTTGTCGAACGCCTCGAAATCGATCGACTGCTTGATCGGCTTGCCACCGTCGGACGACGGCACCTCACCTTTGAGTCGGATCGCGGGCAGCACCACCTGCAGGGTCGCCTGCACGCCAGCGGCGATCTGCGGGCCGAGGAACGTCAGAACGAGCGGCAGCGTCGACTGCGTGAGGTACGCGTCGCGCAGCGTGTTGTCGGTGTACTCCGCGGTGATCTTGCCCGAGACCTCGGGCTTGCCGAGCACCGGGGGTCGCGAGCGCTTGCCCTGCCCGCCGAGGTTCCACCCGTCCGAGTCCAGGTTGCGCTTCACCGCGACCGACACCTCGCCGATGTTCGCCGCCGGCTGCCCCGACAGCGACGCGAGCGCCGTCGTCGTCGGCTCGGTCAGCGTGCCCGCGATGCCGATCGACCCACCCACGAACGTGAACAGGTCATCGTCGGCCGGGTACGACGCCCCGGCGGCGGCGACGTTCGTCAGCAGATCGCGGGCGATCACCGAGAACTTGAGCTCGACGGTGCCGCCTTCCTTCGCGGAAAGCTCGAGCGAGTCGAACGCGCAACCGGTGAAGGTGTGAGCGAAGGCATTCACGCCGCCGAGGGTCGGCAGCACCTCCTGGATCGTGTACGTCGGGATCGGGTCGGTGAGGCTGATCGTGTGGTTCTGCTGGTACGCAGCGGTCGCACCGATGACGGTGTTCGTCACGGCGTGCAGCACGGCGTTCAACAGGAACCCGAGCCCCCGAGTCGACGCGTCACACGCGATCTCGCCCGAGCCCTCGAAACGCGAGATGTAGTTGCGACGGGTCCGGTTCACCGGCTTGCCGGGGCGTTGCCCCTTGCCGGTCTCCGTCTTCACGTCGAACTTCATCTTCGCCTCGGACTCCACGAACCGGGTCACCGTGACGGCCGTGCCGTAGGCGGTTTCCTTCGCGGCGCCCACCGTGAAATCAAGCTGCGTCGTCACCGTCGGTCACCTCCCCCTCTCCGAGCTCCTCGACGGGCGCCGTGGCATCCGCCGCGGCCGTCTTCGCCGACGTGTTCACCGGCTCGTAGTTTTCCGCCTGCCCGGCGAAGAGGGGGGCGAGATCCTCGCGCACTTCGAACTCCTCGCCCGCGGCGATCACGCGGCCCAGCGCGGGCACGTCGAGCGCACCGAGCGGAGACACGTTCTTGAATCGGGGCACAGCCTTTCCGGCCATAGCTCCCCCTTCCGTTGTTGGTCGATCAGGTGGGTTTCACGCGATGCGCGCACACGAACTCGGTTTGGATCTCGACGACGTATCCGCCGCCGTCGGGGTCTTGCACGCCGGCCGTCGACATTGAGCCCGGCAGGCACCAGAGCACGGCGCCCCCGAGCGTTATGTCGGTCTGCGTGATGTGCGTCTGAATCTCGGCGAGGATGCCGTACGCGGCCTCGAACGCTGCGCGCCCGTCGGCCTCGCGGTTACCGGATGCCGCGACCCACGCCCCGACGGAGAGGCCAATACGAACCGCCTCGTCGAACTGTCGGCGCGCGCCGATGTTCACGAGATCGGGGTCGACTGATACGTCTTCCATTGCGACCCAGCGGGTTGCCTCGACGACGTCGGGGGGCGCGTAGTACCGGTCGATGTTGACGCCACGGTGAGCGGTCGCATCCTTGACGGCCTGCCACACGCCGTCGCGCGCGGCGAGAATGCCGGTTGCTTGGCTGATCCCGCTCACGCGCCACCCCCGTAAAAGATGCGGGGAGGGAAGGGGGCAAGCCAGACGGCGACTTTCGCGGGCATCCCGACTCCTGCGGGCGCGGTCGGCTCGGCAGACTGACCGCGGGCGTTCGTGCCACCCTTGGTCTGATTCCACATGAGCTTCCCCCACTCGCGGGCGCTCATCTCGAACTCGGGCGGCAGACCGACACCGGCGATCTCATGACGGTGCGGCTCAACCTTCCGCCCGGTGTCCCGGTCGATCATGCTGCAGACGGTCGCCGCGAAGAACGCGAGATCCTCCTGCTCGGCCGCGATCTGCTCTGTCGTGAGCCCAATCGCCTTGCCGAGCACGTCGGCCGCGATGGGCCAATTTCCTGCCACGGTCGGGCCTCCTCTCACGAGAGAGGGCCGCACCATTCCGGCGCGGCCCTCTCTCAGCGATGGTTACTCGGCGAGCTTCGCGTAACCGTTTGCGACGTACAGCGCCGCCTCTTCCGCCGGCAGGGTGATCGACTCACCCGCTTCCGGCCACGGCTCGCCGTCCCGCAGGCCGGTGATCGTGATCAGCATCACGAGCTCCACCCCGTCGAGCGCGTCGAGCGTGTCGGCCGCCTCGGCAGCGGCCTGCGCCTCGGCAGCGGCCTGCGCCTCGGCAGCGGCCTGCGCCTCGGCAGCGGCCTGCGCCTCGGCAGCGGCCTGCGCCTCGGCAGCGGCCTGCGCCTCGGCAGCGGCCTGCGCCTCGGCAGCGGCGGGGTTGCCCCCGGCCGCTGCCGTCTTGCGCTCGCCCGCCATCAGGACGTCGCCCCGGCGAAGGCCTTCACGGCCGACGCGTCGAGCAGTCGGCCGTCGGCGCGGAGAACCGCGCGGAACGCCTTCTGATCCGAACCGAACAGCGCCTGGTCGCTGGACTCGACACGGGTCGAGCCGACGAGACGCACCCAGTAGCGGGAGAAGTCGCCGTAGAACATCGAGCGGTTGCCGAGGCCGATCGCGTCGATGAACGGGTCGCGGTACAGCGGGGCGCCGAGCAGGGTCGACGCCTGGCCGGCCTGACCGTTGGGCTCCCAGAGGTAGCGGCCCGAGCTGTCCTTCAGCTTGCGGACACCGGCGACGGCCGAGTTGGACGCGACCCACGACGACTTCGGCTGGTACGGCGCGAGCACCGATTCCTGCAGGTCGATCAGGTTGTCCCACGACGGGGCGCCGCCGACACCGGTCGCGCCGGTCACGCCGACGGTTGCGGCGGTGGCGATGCCCTGCGGGGCGCCCGTGCCCGAACCCTTCGCGAGATCCTGACCGAGCGAGATACCGATGTTCTCGCCCATGAGACGGATCACCAGACCCTCGATATCGAACAGGGAATCCTGAACGAGCTCGTTCGAGACGCCGCGGTAGTCGCCGTACTTCTTGCTGCCGAACGACACCTGGTTGAAGCTGGGATCGGTGCCGGGCAGCTGCACGGCCTCGGTCGCGGCACCGGCCGCACCGAACGACGCGAGCCGGGGCAGCGTCACCTGCTCGCCACTGGTGGTCGTGAACACGTACGCACCCGCGGCGTAGATGCCCGAGAACTGACGGAGCGGCTCGACCAGCTGCGCGAGGAACGTCTGCCCCACGATGTTGCCGCCGGCCGTCGCGGTGCCGACCGACAGGGCACGCATGAGCACCTGCGAGCTCTCGCGGGTGGCGATGGCGCGCGCCTCGTTCACGTTCGTGACGTAGTCGAGCGGGGTACGCGAGTCGGTCAGCGCGGCGCGGATCTCGTCGGAGAACTTCTTGACGTCCGCGGCGTTGCCGAACGCCGAGCGGTTGTCGAGCAGATCGGCGGCGAAGTCGATCGCGCGCTGCTCGAGATCACGCTGCTGCACGAGCAGGGTGATCCGGTCGTCGTACGAGTCGAACGCCTGCGTCAGCTTCTCGAACTTGCCGCGCTCCTCGGCGGTCAGCGCGCGCTCGGCGGCGATATCGGCGAGGGGCTTACCCTCGGTCTCCCACGCCCGCTTCTGCTCGTCGGCGAGTTCCCTGATTCGTTCCTGAATGGTGGTCATTCGGGTGTGTCCTTTCTCAGATCCCGCGCTTGCGGGCTCGATTGGCGAGCGCGGGGTGCGTCTCGCGGGTCATGGCCGCGGCGCGCTTGGACGCCTCGGCCTCCCACTCGCCGGGGGCGGCGGGGGAAGGGTGCAGGGATGCGCGCACGGCGTCGATGTCGACGGCGCTGCGCATCTGCGTGGTGGCCGCCCAGTAGGCGGGGTCGGCCACGGGTGCGACGTCGCTGAGCGTGGCGCGGGTCACCCGGCGCACGAGGCTGCCGGCGGCGTTCTCGCGCCACTCGACGTCGAGCGCGTGGAACGCGAACGACGAATGCCGGTAGTCGCCGCGCTTCGCGAGCGCGGCTACGTCGCGGCCGGCGCCCGTGTCGGGCAGATCCACCTCGTACCGCACACCCACGTCGTCGATGTAGAGACGCAGCGTGCCGGCGTCGGTCGTGCCGAGCAGCAGTCGACTGTCGTGCTCCGCGCGCGCGATCACTCGCGTGTGCAGAGCCATGTCGACGCGGCCCTCGGCATCCGGTGCGCCGAACGCCTCCGGTGCGATCTCCTCGAACCACCCGCCGAGATCACGGGAGGGCGAGTCGAACACGACCGCGTAACCGGTCAGCACGCCCACACCCCCCGACCCCTCGGCTGCGGCTCGAAACTCGGTCGGCTTGTCGACGACCCGGCGCTCGAGCTCGGTCATTGCGTCCCCCCTTCGGGCATCTCGACGCGGGACGTCGAGTCAGATTCGGATTCGGATTTCGTGGTGGCGTACCAGGCCTGCCACTGCTCGATCTCGACCTCGCTCACGCCGCGGCGCCCGAGATCCCGGCGCGCCTCCGCGAGCGTGAGCGTGCCGTTCTTCAGCTGCTCGGTGATCGCCCGCATGTACTCGAGCAGCCCGGGCCGCTCGAGGCGGGACAGGTCGTAGGTCACCTGCTGCCCGAAGGGCAGGAGCCTGCCGAACGCGGCCTCCGCGCGACCGGACACGCCGCCCAGCGTCTTGATGCGGAACAGCGTCTGATCCATCTCGCGATTCGAGTAGGTGCGCGACGAGCCGGCCTTGCCGCCGACCTCCTCGGGCGGCACCCCGAAGATGATCGCGATTTCCGTTGCGGATGCCTCGATCGTCTGCAGGAACTGCGCCTCCTCGGGAGTGACGGTGACCTTCTTGTAGTCCCACTCCCCCGGCAGCGCGACCGGCTTTCCCTCCGCGGCGGCTCGCACGAAATCGTCGCGCGCCTCCGTGAGCACCTTCCCGTCGACCCGCGTCCCCTTCGCCTGCAGGATCGCGGGCGGCATCGACGACTGCTTGAACCAGCGGCGGCCGTACTGCCGCGCCAGGTCCGACCACTCGAACGACGACGCGAACTCTGCGATCGGCGAGAGTCCCTTGACCGTGCCGGCCCCGAGTTGCTCCCGAATGTGCAGCAGGTTTCCGCCCTGCTGCACCAGGTCGACCGGGCGCCCGTTCACGCGGTAGCTCGGCCGCAGTGGGTTGGTCTCGTCGATCGTCACGTAGTCGTCGGGAATCCACTGGCAGTAACGGCGGGCGTCATCTACCAGCCCGTAGGCGTTGCCTCGGCTTTTGAGCTCGTGCACCATCTGCACCCGGGAATCCCAGACGAACAGCGACGGTGACGGGTCCGAAAGGATCAGCGGCGTATCGACGATCTCCCGCTGCCCGTTCCGCGTCTCCGTGACGGTCACGTTCGCCTGCGCCCACTGATCGGTTATGTACCGGATAGACGCGTACACGGCCGCCTGCCGCATTGCACCGCCGCGGCCGAGCCCCTTCCAGGACACCCCGAACACGTCGGATGCGCTCAGATCTCGGGTCTCGGCCGCGCGCGTGAACAGGCTCATGATCGCCGCCGGACCGGCAGCGGGTGCACGATCAGCAGCACCGCGATACCCGCGATGATGAGCGCGACGGGCAGCGACCACATCGCCACCCCGACGACGATCAGCAGCACGCCGAGCGCCTCGAGCAGATCGTCGCGGAACGTCGCGAGGAACGATCGCAGCACCGCCCATGCGGCAGCGAGCGCCGCGCGCGGCTTCATTCGGTCGGTCATCCGGCCTCCTTTGTCGTGCCGTTCGCGGCGCGGAACGCTGCGATCGGGTCGTATGCGAGATCCGGCAGGAGCTCGGCGAGCATCTGCCGTGCGTAGGTGATGGCGACGAGCGCGGAAACGGGGCGCATCGACTTACCCCTGATCCACTTCCACCCGGCGTCCGTGGCTTTCGTGCTCGCGGATTTCAGCGCTTCGGTGAGCTCGTCTTGCCCGAGGTGCACGACGTCGTGGTTCAGCACGGCGTCGAGCAGGCCGGGACCGGCGACGGCGATGTTCGCGGCCGTCATCACGCGGGCGTCGATACCCGCCTCGAGCAGCTTTGGCAGCAGGAACCCGGCCGCGCGGTGCTCGAGGTAGACCGGTCCGGGCGCCTCGCGCACGAGGTCGACGATGCCGGGCACCTCGAGCCCGTCGTCGCCGTCGAGAATCCAGTCGGTGCCGGGCGCGTCGGCCAGCACTTCCAGGTGCACCTTCGTGTCAGTGCGGATGCCGGCGACGGCGATCGACGCCCACGCTGATTCGGGCGCCACGTCGATGACGTACACGACTTCGTCGCGCGCCACCTCCGACCCGGGGTCGACGACGGCCTCGTGCTCCCACCGTTCCCTCGGGATCTTCCACGTCTTTTCGACGTCGTCGCTCCACCAATTGAGGAACGGCCGCAGGAATCCGCCCTGCATGGCCTCTCGGAACGCGGCGATCTTCGTCTGATTCGTCGTGTAGCCGAGCGCCGGCATGCACCCCCACCAGGTAAGCGGGTCGTCGGGATCTGCCCCGTCGGGCGCCGAGTATTCGACGTACATCGTGCGCATGCGCTGCGCGTTCAGCAGCGACGGGTCCGCGCGGAGGAGCTCGACACGGGCGCGGCCCGCCTCGGCTTTCTTCCACATGAACGGGGACTTCGTCTTGGACTCACCGGCCGTCGAGATCCACAGCGATTGCGCGTCGTCGACTGCGGTCGTCGCCGGCATGAGCGCGGCCTCGAGGCGGTCATCCTTCTGCGCGAAGATCTCATCGCCGACGGTCAGGCCGAGCGTTCCACCGTGGCCGGCGTTCTCTGTCGGCGCGTCAATCGACCACTTCGACCCGTTCAGGAACTTCATGTGCTCGCCACCGTTGGTGAGATTGAGCGTGTTCCCAGTGCGGTTCCGCTGCAGCAGCTGCCCGAACGGCGACGCCGCGATGCGGTGATGCTGCTCCTCCTGCAGCTTCTCGAGCGCCTTCTCGCGCGTCTGCGCGATGTACAGCAGGTACTGCCGATCAGGCCACATGATCATCCGGTGCACGCCCCACGGGAGGACGATCGAGGTCTTCCCCGACTGACGGGGAACGATGATCACAATTTCCGAGTACCAAAGCAGCCCCGTCGCCGGGTCGATCTCGAACGCGGTCTCGAGGATCTCCCGCTGCCACGGCATCGCCGCCCAGCCGAGTAGACCCATGATGTTGACGACCTCGTGCGCGATCGTCTGCCGAGCAGGGTTACGCGGGGTCGCCCACCGGGGCCGGGTTTCCACTCCCGCCGGTACCCCGGATCGCACCCACGATGGCGGCGAAGGCATCAGCACCGCCACCACCCCCGGATTCCTTCACGTCGGCGAGCACCTTGCGCATCGCCTCCACGGTCGACGCGAAGTAGCGCGCGTTCGTCGGGTCATCGAGAGATCGGGCGGCACGGAAGATCAGTTCATGGCGCATCCGCGTCGCAGCATCCGCCGCGTCGGGCATCGCCTCACGTGCCGCACGCTCGATCGGCGCGGGAGCTTCGAGCAGATTCAGCAGTTCCTCGGGCGACAGGCTGTCGCGGTGCACCCACCCGGCATCCCGGATCGCCGCCGCCGCGACGATCGACGCCGTCGCCGAATCGCCGCTCGCATCCCACAGCGCCTCATCGATCATCTGCGCGAGCTCGTCGTGCACCCCCGGCCGCCGCGTCGAGTACGCAGCGCGCACCCGTTTGTCGAAGTCAGGAGCCCCGACCTCGACCACCTGCGGACCCGTCGGGCGGGCCCGCTCGACGGGTCGCGTCTCGGGCTCAGCTGTAGGGCGCTTTTCGCGTGTAGGGCGCGCCCTCACTTCGGGTGCGGGCACCGTCTCGGCGACCGGTTCACCAGCCGCGGCGGCGCGCTTGCGCTCCCGGTACTCGGCCTGGTCTTTCGTCTTCCACGCTCGGCACTTCGCGCACCGACAACCCGCGCGATATCGCGGCCGGGTGCCGTGCTCGGGGGTCTTCGCCGCCACGGCGACCACCTCCGCTCTGCGCCCCTCTGACGCGTCGAGCCGAGGGCACGCATCCCAGCGCGACCCGAGGCCCGTTCGGCCGCGCACGGCCCCCTCCGCGCCCTACACGCCCTACACCCTCACGCCGAATGAACCGGGGAGAGGGATTTGGGAGCGGGGCGAGGGTCAGGAGCGTGCCGGGGGGTGGAAAAAATCGATCGAAACCCGGCGGGTGCCGGCGGCGGCAGGTGGGCCTGAGGCCGAAGCGTTCGCCGACACTCGTCAGGCTTCGATCAGTTCTCGTCTTCATTCACGGCTCGGTCACGACGACCAGCATTCGCCCACCGAGACGAGCGGGCACCACGCGGCAGCCGGGGCGTACGGTCACGCCTCCCCGCGTTACACCCATAATGAGCAGGCCGCAGGTTCCACAGATCCCACGTGCCGCCATCCTTCGCAGGCTTCACGTGGTCGAGCGACGGACCGAGCGGATGCCAGGGGCGCAGCCCATACCGGATCGGCCCCCGCGCACCACGGCACAGCCAACACTGCGGCGTATCCACCTCGGGCACCACGATCGCCAGCAGGCGCGCATACTCCGAAGCGCTGAGCTTCTCGGCGTAGTGAGGCATGGCATCCCCTCGCCCGCATGACCGAGCACCCCGGCCCCCGTCAGGCTTCGAAATTCCCCGGGCGTCGAACTTCGCAGCGGCCCCGGTGTCACACCCCCGGCGTACCGTTCGACGAATGGACCCACGACCAGGCGCGAGCCTCGGCACCGTCAACACTCACCACGAGCTCGCCTACCTGCGCGCAGGCAGCGACCCACCCTGGGAGCGCCCACACCGCGACGGCATCGATATCACCGACACCCCCGATATGTGGACGCCCTACCAGCGTGAACGCCGCCTAGCCTTCGAGGCCCGCGTCGCCGACTACCGGCAGCGCGGAATGATCTGAGTCCCTACGACACGTGGGCCAGCACGCCGGCCACGAACCAACCGTTACCGCTCCAATTGATCGACGTTCGCGGATCAGCCCCGATCGGGAGCATGAACGACGTCAGCCGGCGGAACGGCGCCCACCGGCGATATTCGTCAGCCGCGAGTGAGAATGCGGGACTCGACCCTGTGAACCCGTTCGGCGCGGTGTTGTTGTAAACGCCCCCGTATCGGACCCCCGAGATGTTCAGCGCCCCGGACGTCGAAGGCGAAGCGACCGCCCACCCTTCGAGCTCGAGCGTGAGCCGCACCCCGACCGGTACCGGGCGGTTCGTTTCCCGGGCGACGCCCTCGCCGAAGTCGAACGGCGTCACCGCCGCACACCACGCGAACGGGCACCCCACCGGAACCGAGGCATCCGTCGACCGAAGGGCACGGCCCGTCTGCGACATGCCTGCCGGATCGCGCATCAGCTGGGATCGAGCGACGACCGCAGCCCTCACGCCACACTCCACCCCGACGGGACGGCAATCGACGCAGCACCCGGTATCGCCACCCACTGATCACCGGTCCACAGGAGGTGCACCACGTCGAGTGCATTCGCCGCAGTCGACAACGTCACCGGCATGCCATACGGCGCGCCCGCCCCCTGCACGATCAGCGTGCGCCCGCCCGTAGCGTCCTGCCTGAGCACGAGCGTCAGGGTAAATGCGACACCCACGGACGGGGCTGCCAGCTTTAGCGTGACATTCCCGGCGAGGGTGCGGACGTGCGTAACGGGGGCAACGTCGGTGAGCGTGACCGTCCCCGACCACGATCCCCGCACAACCGCTGTGACGTCACCGTTCGAGCCCTGCGGCCCGGTAGCGCCCTGAGCGCCAGGTACTCCCTGCGGTCCGATTGGCCCCTGGGGGCCGGCGACACCGATGCCTTGCGGCCCCTGCGTCCCCGTCGCTCCCTGCACGCCACGAGGGCCGTCCGCGCCCTTGTCGCCACGCGGGGCCGCGTACACCGAGATATCGACGTCCGAGGAGACCACGCGCGTTTTCTGCGACGGACCGACCGGGATCGACGAGCCGACGGCCGCGCCGACCGACCCGTGCAGGAACGTGCGGCGACCGCCCGCGACCGTGCCCGACAGGGTCACCACGTCACCCCACGCGGCATCCGCGGTCTGCTCGGGCATGAACGTCATCGCGAGACGACCCTCGGCCGAGCGCGACGCATCGACCACGCCCACGTGCTCGCCGAGACGCACCTCGAACACCCACGCCGACAGGTCGACCGGTGCCTGCGTCGTCACCGAACGCACGTGCACCTCACGGAACCACGTATCCCCCGGGTACAGGTGCACCCCGACGACGAGAGGCTCGACAGGCGACGACTCGAACAGTTGCGCGGACACGGCGCCCCCTCTCAGTAGTGCGCGGGACCGCGCAACACGGTGGACGCGCGCTGAGCACGCTCCACCGACGACGCCGCCACCTCGGGCGGGTCCGCCTGCTGCACGACCAGCGCCTCGACGGGCGGCATCATGCGAGGCGGATCAGGGACGACCGCGAACGACACGACGTCGTCGAACGACCCCGTCACGACGCCGCGCCCCCTTTCAGGTACGACTCGAACTTCCCGGCCGTCTCGACGATGCTCTCGACCGAGTCGTTCAGCACCCGAGTCTCGAGCGCCTTCGTCAGAGCGAACGCGCGCACCGGATCGAGCTCAGCCATCAGACGACCTCGAGGTGCTGCACGCGCTGCCCGTCGAACGACGACGCCGCGACGTTCGGCTCGAACACCTCGACGAGCGCACGCGTCAGCGGCACCGTCACGAGCACCACGTCGAGCGACAGCCCTCGAAACTCGACGGCCGACGTCAGTACGTAGACCTTCTCGGCGGCCGGGAATGCGGCATACGCACCCGTCAGCACCTTGTGTCGGTCAACGTTCGGCAAGAAGGGCCAGAACACGGCAACTCGCAGCCCGGGCCGCTCATTGGCGATCACTGCCGGGCTCGCCTCCACCGGGCGCGTAGCATCCGCCGACTCGGCCGCCACCGTCGCGGCACGTGCCGCCGAGAATCGGGCGAGCACCGCGTCGGGAAGCCCGCCCACAGGCGGCGCACTCAGCGTGCCGGCGTTCACCATCTGCAGCGCACCGACCAGGATCGACGCGAGCACCGTCGCCACCTGCAGGATCAGAGACGACGTCGACTCGGACCACAGCGAGAACGTGAACCCGACGACACCGATCGCACCGCCGAGCGAGTAGATGATGCCGCGGCCAGTCGTGTTCAGCCACGTGAACCGGTCACCCGAGCGCAGCAGGATCAGACCGAGAGCGCCCTGCACGGCGAGCAGACCGGATGCCGACAGGTCGAGCAGAGCCGACGACTGCACGTCGGTCACCGCGCCGAGGATCACGAGCAGCGACGTCGCCGACGCGACCAGCGCCTGCAGCGCCTGCCGCCGCGCGTCCGTGAACCAGCCCGCCAGGCGGGTCAGGAAAGCCTTCATACGTCCATCTCCTCTTCGTCTTCGTCGTCGTCACAGTCGGGCTCGACCGTCGCCCACAGGCGGTCGTCAACCGCCGCGAGCTCCTCGTACTTCACATGCAGCCCCGCGACGCCCTCCTCGAGCCGCTGCGACGTCGCCGCCAGCGTCTCGACGGCCGCCTCGGTCCGTCTCAGCGCGTCATTCATCGACGTGCCGTGATTCGGGTGCAGTTCGTGGTGAACAGCCGCCATCGCCTCGTCCGTGCGCTCGATGAACGCCGGCAGCCCCTTGACGCTGTCCAGCACCTGCGCCGCCGTGATCACCCCGCGCGCGAACGCGACCACCCCGGACGGGATGCCACGCAGCACCGGCCACACCTTCGCGATGAATAGCCACGCGCCCCAGATCGCCGCGGCGACGGCCGCGAGCGTCGCGACCAACTCGCCGACGCTCAGCGCCGCAATCGCATCAACCACGTGGCCCCCTGACAGTCGTCGTGCGGGTCGACCGCCCGCGGACACCCCACACGAACGGCCGACCCTCTCACCACTCCCACCTCACAGGGAGACCAGAACCGGCGCCCCGCCGGGAAGAACTGCGCCCCGTGCCGCACGCCCGCGAAAGGATGGGCCGTGCATCCGAGCACGCGGCATCCGCCTGCGGCGCAATGCTCGACGACGTGCTCGACGCCGGCTACTTGTAGTGGCTGCGGCGGCGACTCGAGGCGAGCCCCCGACCCGGTCTATACACACGGTGTCGGGAAGCTTCAGGCGCGGGAACACTAAAGGCCCGAACCGATCGGTTCGGGCCCTCATGTCAACTATCGCGCGAGCTCAGCTTAACAGGCAGCCGCGCCACACGGAGGAGGTTTTAGGCCTTCGAGGCAAAGTCATCCCGTGACTCGACCATCTCGAGAACGCCTCGCGCTCCAGACGGTCGCCGAAGCTCGCGCACCCTCCACTTGCCATCGGTTGCACGCCCCCACGGCCAGCGGTGTAGTACCCATCTCTCGACTCGCACTCGCTCTCCATCGACCCGGAACCGCATCGCGCCGGTTCCCACCCCATATCGCCCGGCGTTCTGCCAGTGCATGACCAGAAAGAACGGGCTATCGGAGGCGAGTACAGCAGTGTCTCGATGCATCAGGCCGTCGCGCGCACTTAGCTCGAAAATTGAGTCTCCCAGCTGAACCGCGCCCCGTTTGTCCACTCGGTGGACAGAAACTTCGTGCATCGGGGACGCGCCAGCAACTCGGAAGGAGAATCGGACCGCAACCACGCCGTTTTCGTGAAAGTTCATCAGCACGCGGGTCTCGAAGACCCGCTTCTTAGGCGTCACCCACCAGTTCCGAGCCTCGAAATATGTGACAACTCCAGCGGCTGCCAGCGCGACTAGCGCTACCAACCCCGAGACCCCGCCCCATCCAGGCCATTCGATCCAAGTCACGCAGTCAGGCTATAGGTACTGGAGGACCACCGAACGGAGGGGCGTTTCAGCCCCACTCGAAAGACGTCGACTACGCTTTCTTGGCGAGCGCTGTCACCAAATCGAGCAGCTGGGCGGCCCCCACGTTGTCTTCAGAGACCTCGCTTCCCTTCTCGGGCGGGCCACTGAGCACCCGGCGAGCGAAAGCTCGATAGATCTCGACTCGCTCAACCTCCGCGATCGGCTCGACGAACGCCGGGAACGACTTCATTTGCACCTCCAGGCTCTTCGCCCAGTTGTAAACGCGTCGATGCTGTCCGGCCTGACGAGCGAAGTACGCGGCCAAAGTACCCGCCGCCGCCACGACAGCGAGGCGGTAGGTGAGATGCGACCAATCCCCGGGCTCGATCGGACCGAACGCTATGGCGGCTACCAGAGCGCCGAGGACGCCCACGATCGCAAGCACCCGAAACGACTCTGCAGCCTTTCGTTCTTGCCTCGCGTACGTGCTGAAGTGGGTAGCGAGCGAAGAACTCCCCGAGACTCCGGCCGACTTCTGAGCCTTCTGCGCAGCCGACGCGGCGACTTCAGCAGACCGACGAACGTCCTCCAAGATTCGATCGCGCTCATCTTCCAGCGAATAGCTGTCGAGCAAGAGGTTGGCACGCTGAGCCACAGACGGCAGGGGTTCCGCAATCTCCCGGAGGTCCGACCAGTTCACATTCTCGGGCGGGAAGGCCATCCAGTTTATGGTCGCCATCGCGCTGTGCTTCACCCAATCCAACACCGCAACGTTATTGGCTCGCTTCAGAACTTCGCGCAATTGATCGAGGGTGTTATTCGCGCTCGTATTTATCGGCCCATCTACCAGATGGGTGGGCCATCGCAGATCCGCCGTCACGACTATCTGCTCGATGATTCGTAAGACTTCCGAGGCAATCGACCTGACTTCGTCCGCCAACCGCGCCGATTCCAACTCGGCCCGAAACCGGTCTATACGACTTCTGAGAATCTGGGCATTGTGGTCCACAGCCACACCCTAACCGCCGCTGTCGGATACACACCCCACTTGGTGTTCGAGCAGCTGCCACAGGGCGGCGGGCTGCCCGAGCACTGTGCCGGGCGCGGCGAAGGTCTCGCCGCACCCGCACTCGTGTTCGGTGACGCTCACGCGGCGTCAGCCTCGGCGTATCGGCCGCCCTCGCCGCGGACATTCTTCGCCGCCGCCATGCGTTCCTTCGTAGCGAGCAGCGCCGACTCTCGGTAGAGCGGCGTCTTACGCCCGGCGACATACGGTGACGTCTCGGGCACGATCTCGCCCGCCTTCGCCCACCGCTGCAGCGTGCGCAGCGACCCGGCGACGGCCGCGGCCTGCGCCCCGCCGAGCAGCCGGTCGCCGTGCTCCGCGATAGGCGACGCCGTCGACTCGTCGAACACCCGCTCGGGCCGCAGAGCACGGGATGCCGTCACCGCCTCCTCGGCCGGCTGCTCCCGACGCTCCGCGCCCCACTTGTCCAGCGCATCCTGCACCGACCACGCAGCCCGCACGCCGTCTTCGTCGGCCGGATGCCGCTTGAGCAGCAGCGCGTACAGCGAGATCACGTCGTCTTCGTCGGACAGCCACTCGTCGAGATGAGCGAGGATGCCCGCCGCCGCGGCCTCGGCGTCGTCGAACGCCTCCGCGGCATCCGACCGCGGCCACCCGCCCGACGGCGACCACCGCCACAGACCCTTCTGCAGAGCCTCCGACGCGTCGATGAGATCGGCGGATGCCGGGGCGGGCGCCTCGGGCGACGCCGACCCCGTGCGACGCGCGCGATCCTCGTACACGATCGCCGACGTCGGATCGATGAGCGACCGCATCCGGCCGATGAGATCAGCCGCCTGCCCCAGCACGTACCGGAACCGGCCCCGGCACTTCGAGCACACGAGCGTGCCACCGGCCGTCGGCTCGGCCGCGCACCCGTCGCACGGGAACGCGTACTCCCGGCCGTCGTAGACCATGCAGTCAGCGAAGTGCACGCCCTGCTGAGCGCACCCCAGAACACACCCCGTCATCGTTTCCCCCCTCTCTTCCTCGCGGCGTACGCCACCAGGAAATCGATCTGCCACGGCAGCAGCTGCACCCCCAGCGACTCAGCGACCGCCACCCACTTGCGCTCCTCGCGGCGACGGCGACGCAGCGCCCGCGCGGCCCGGCGCTCCTCACGTGTGCAGCCCATCAGAACGGCATCTCCCCGCCCGAGGCATCCCACGCGCCCGAGTCCTCGACCGGGGCGTCATATGGTGCCGACGACGGCCGCGCACTCGACAACCCACGGGAGGCCGCGCGCGTCACCTGCGCCGTCGCATACCGCAGGGACGGGCCGATCTCGTCGACCTCGAGCTCGAGCGACGAACGATTGTTGCCCTCGCGATCCTGGTAGCTGCGCTGCACGAGACGCCCCGTCGCGACGACTCGGGCACCCTTCGTCAGCGATCCGGCGATGTGCTCGGCGAACTCCCGCCAGGCCGAGCAGCGGAGGAACAGGGGCGTCCCGTCCTTCCACTCGTTCGCCTGCCGATCGAATGCGCGCGGCGTGCTCGCGACGGTGAAGTTCACCACCGGCAGCCCGTTCTGCGTGTGCCGCGGTTCCGGGTCGGCGGTCAGGTTGCCGACGATCGTCAGCGTGGTCTCTCCGGTCATGCCGTCCTTCTCTCGTTTCGTTCTCTCCACCCGGCGGCCCACTTTGCGAGCCGTCCGCGTTCCTTCTCCTGCATCTCGGCGATGAACCGGTCAGCATCCGCCACCGCGGCCAGGTGCCGTTCCCGGGCCGCCTGCCGCGTCCGGCCCGCCGCGAGGTTCTGCGCCCGGTGAAGCTCCTGCTGCACCCGGTCGGTCTCGGACCCCGGCCGCTCCCGCATCGCGACGGCGAGCGTCGGGCCGGCCTCTCTCAACGCGGCGCGCCTGTTGACGGGCCAGTCCCACCCGTCACCACTCCTCGCCGGGCTCATCCGTCTGCGCCTCCCACGCGGTCACCCGGTCGGTGTGCCGCTGCTGCTCCACCCAAAGGTCGTGTTGTCGGCGAGCCGTGCCGCAAGGTCCGCAGGCTCCAAACCGACCGTTTGGATGGTCCGGGCAACCGATGGGCGGGGCATCCATGAGCAGCGGTCGCCGCGGCGGCGCGGCCCTCTCGGCGCGCTCCCGCCACGCGGCCCACTCGCCGTCTCGCTCTGCCTGCTCGGCACGCACCCGCGCCTGCGCCCGCTCCCTCGCGCCCTCTCCCCCCATAGCCGCGGAATTCCTCGGAACCCCGAGCGGCGGGGGCGGCGGGATCTCCGACGTCGCCCCGCGGGTATCCGCCTTCAGCGGACGCCGCAACGCCAACACCTCGGCCCCCTCGTGCTCGTACCGCACCAGGAACCCCGACTCCTCGAGCATCAGCACGTGCAGAATCACCTGCTCCGTCGCCGCCTCCCCCGGGTAGATCGCCGCGGCTATCAGTTCCGGCACCAGCAGGCACCGCCCATCGACGTCCGTCGCCTTCGTCCACAGACCCAGCGCGGTCGGCTTCGCCTCGTGCGGCGCCCGCAGGTACCCCACGAACTCGAGATCCGCCCCGCTGATCCGACGCTGAACGCTCCTCGTTGACACCCGTATCGCTACCTCTCGCAAAACCCTTGAAACACAGATCGACGGCCAACTGCACGTAGTGCTCGGGCACGCTGAAGCACTCCGTCCAGCCGCGGCCGTAAGGCATCAGCGACCACGCGTCGAGCTCAGAGTCGAACGCGTCAGGGAACCAGCGGCGAAGCTCACGCAACGCCTCCCGCTCCCACGTGGCATCCGTCCCTCGAGCGAGCACGAGCACGTGACCACCGGTCGACGTCATCGCGTCGATGCGACCCCACTGCGACGTGCGCCCGACCTTAAGCACCGCCCACTCGGGCCAGTAAACGACGTACGTCATCGCGAACCGAGGCATCACGAGCAGCGCTCGATCGAACGCATGGCGCTCACCGCGCGGCTCCCGGTAGGTTCGCTAGATGGCATCTGAGATCCTTTCCAACAACCCCTTCGGCGCAGAGAGTCTCGAGCAGGCGAAAGCTCTGATCGAGCAGTGTCAGGAAGAACTCCCTCGCGCGATGGGCACGGAGGGGCACATCGTGACCGACAAGCAAACGGAGCGCATTCTGCGCGTGCTCCGCATCCTCACCCAGCAGATCGAGCACCTCCGAAACGCAACTGATAACAATCACGGCATCCACTGACGTACTCACCGCCCCCGGGCCGTTCGCATCTGTGGAGGGACCGGGGGCAGCCCAGCCCGAACTCTGTGCGCCTTGTGCGGCTCGGTCACCTTCGAGCAGAGCCCGGCTGCGTCGAGACGTAGCGTGCCCTGCCCGCACAGCTTGCACTTCGGATAGTCGGCCTGCATCCGGTCGATTCGTGCCGACGTCGCCGCCCACTCACGGCGCAGGTGCTCCGTCCGGCGGCCGTCGACCTTCGAACCGGCGTCATCCCATCCGCCGCGGGGCAGGGCGGCGACCTCGGGCGAGCAGCATCCGAGCTTGCACCCCTTCGTCACGACGCCCACCGCTCCTCCTCCTGGCCGGCGACCCACTGCCGCTCGAACTCCGCATACGTCACCCGCGGATACTCCTCCCAGTGCTCGACGAGCTCGGGCGACGCGTACGCGTACGCCCGCACCGCCGGCCCCATGAACAGCGACACCGCGTCGACCTGCGCCCGGCGTCCGCGCTCGTTCAGCAGCGCGCCGTTCGTCGCGACCTCCGCACGGGTGTACGCCGAATGCAGCACCTCGTCGAACGCCTCCCGGCACTCGCGCCACACGGCGAACGCCTCCGAAATCACGCTCACGCGGCACGCTCCACCACCTCGGGGACGGCGCGCAGCGCGGCCGGGGCGAGCAGTTCGTCGATGATCGCCCCACCCATGAGAGGCGGGACCGCGTTGCCGATCTGCAGGAACTGCTTCCCCTTGCCGCCCTGGAACGGGAAACCCTCGGGGTAGGACTGCAACACCGCGGCCTCGCGCGCTTCGAGCGTCATCGACCCGGGCCGGTTCTGACGAGACACGCCACCCTTGACGAACTCAGAACGCCCCGGGCCGCCGAGACGCGGGTCAGCGACGATCGTCGTCGCCGGTCGTTCGAACGCCCAGCGCATCGACCTTGCCGTGCTCGTCATCGTCAGGGCGGGCGTCTCCGGGGAGCGCACCGCGTAGTCGCCCCCCATGACAGTCTGGTTCGACACGAGCCAGCGACCGGCTTCCTGCTCTCCACGAACAGCCGCCCATGCTCCCGTGCCGCCGAGGGCTGCCCCGCGCGCTCGGTCGCCGCCGGCAACTGTCGGATATGGGCGGGCCGTCATGCCCCAGCCGAGCGCCTCAGCCATGCTGACCCACGGGAGCACGCCCACGTCCAGTCGGTGCGGCTCGCGTTCGTAGTAGCGAGAGTGCGTGGGCGTCGGTGGGGCCGCGTCGATGCCGTCGGCGCGAGCGATGAGCACGGCGCGGCGGCGGGTCTGCGGCACGCCGTACTGCTCGGCGCGGATGATGCCGACCCACACCGAGTAACCCATGTCGCGCATGACCGCAGCGCACACCTCCCACACCGGCAGCACCGGGGGCACCTGCTCCCACGTGACGAACATGGGACGGTCACGGTGCACGTGCGCGAGGGGCGTCAGCACCAGGGCGGTGCGGTCGTCAGTCTCAGCGCCGAGCGCGCGCAGGCGGGCGGGCTGCTCGTAGGCGCGGTCGTCGATCGCGCGCAGCACGTCGTCGAGCGCCGCGCGGCCCGCGCCCTTCCCCGCCAGGCTGAAGGACTGACACGGGGGCGACGCGATCTGCAGGGAGTGCGCGAACACGACCGGGTCGTCAGACAGCAGGCCGTCCCACACGTCGTGATAGATCGTCTCCATGCCCGCCGCGGCGCGCGACGCGCGAGCCTCGGGCATGATCTCGACGCCACCCTCGCGAATGCCGCGGGCCTGCAGGGCGACGCCCCAGCCGGTGCCTGCGAACAGATCGAGTGCCACTACTTCAGCGGTCATGCCGCCATCTCCTCTTCGTCGGGCTCGTCGGCAGGCGTGTAGCCGCCGTCGTTGTCGAGCCGCACCCACCCGTGCAGGGCGTGCAGCAGGGGCACGTCGACCGGGCGGCGGATGCCGATCCGGGACACGCTGAAACCGAGGCGTTCGGGCACCTCTTCGCGGGTGACCTTGCCGTGGCATCCGGTCGTGCCGGTGCCGCACAGAAGGACACCGTTCGCCGCGAGGGCGAGATGCGCGCGGGGCTGCACTCGGCCCTTCCGGGCGCGCTTGACGCCGCCCATGCCGCGGTCCTCGCGGTGATGCAGCGACCACCCGTGCTCGAAGGGCTCGGCCCGGAACTCCCACACGAGCCACTCGCCGCAGAGCGCGCACCGACCGGCGTCGCGCTCCCAGATCATCGCGACCGTCGCGGCCTTGAACTCTGCCGGGCCGGTCACGGTAGCACCGCCGCACCGTAGAGCATGGCGATCACGACGAGACCGAGCGCCAGCACGCAGCCGAAACCCACGGCTGCGGCGACGTCGCGACACACGGCCGCCGCGCCGACGAGCCCGGCGGCGACGACGATCGGCACCAGGCACAGGATGAACGCACCGATCATCGGGAACCCCCGCGGGTTTCGGGCGCGACCAGGCGCGGGACGTTCGGTGCGGGCGGGCGCGGCACGGGTGCCGGCATCGCGGCGGTCTCGATGCCGCGGTCTCGGCGGTGCACCTCGGCCGCCTCCCACGGGAGCGCGGCGACCGCCGCCTCGAGCTCGGCCGCGACAGCGTGCGAGATCCGCGGGGCAGGCTCCCCCTCGGCGGGCTCGGACGCCACGGGCGCCGAGTGGCGAGCACGGGGCTTGCCGGGGTCGGGGCGGTCGCCGATCACGTCAGCGAAGGCGCGGGCGAGCGCGGCGCGCAGCACGTACGACTCGAGACGCTCCGTGGGGTTGGCCTCCCAGATGTCACACCAGCGGCGACCGTCGTCCGTAAGCGCCGTCTCACCCGGGATCGCCTCGACCCAGCGGCGATAGACGACGGTCTCGACGTCGTCGCGGCGCACCGTGGCGCGTGCGGCGACGGGCGGCTCAGTGTGCAGCCACAGCGGCACCCACACCTCTCCGTCGGCGGTGAACTCCACCGGGTCGATCTCGAGGCGCGACCCCGTCGACAGGGCCAGGCGCGTGTAGTCGGCGAGGGTCTGCGCGACGTCGTCGACCGGGTCGGGCGGCGCGGGCCGCTCAGCGCCACGCACGCGCGAAACTCGCGTGTCGACGGGGATCTGAATGTCATCGAGAGTCGTCATGTCGTCAGCCCTCCCAGGCCTTCGTTGTGGTCGTAGACCGCCCAGTTCGGCGGGATCGCGATCTGCAGTTCCTGCGGGTAGCCGGGCCACTCGCCCGACTCGATGCCGGCGGCGAACCGGCGGCGAGCCTCGGCGGCCCCGGCGTAGCCCATCTCGAGGTACTCGCGGCCGAGCACGTACGTCGCCGTGAGGTAGGGCGGTTCCTTTTCGACGACCACGAACACGAACTGATCGACCTCACCGCCCGCTGCGGCGAGCGTGTCGAGGTAGTGGCCGACCTGGACGTGATAGCCGAGCTCGGCGACGGTCTTCGAGAACTTCACGGGCGTTGCCAGACCGTGCTTCGTCTTCAGGTCGACGGCGAACCGGCGGCCCGACCCGGTGCCGAGGTAGTCGAATCGGCACCGCTGCTCGATACCCGTCTCGGCGTCGCGGGAGAACACCGACAGTTCGGCGTCGCCCTCCTGCTCGAACATGACGCGGGCCATCGCGTGCGCCAGCACCGATTCCGCCATCGCGTTCACCTCTGCGATCTCGGGTGCTTTGAGCGGGATCGCGTTCGACTTGCGGGCCGCGGCGACCCAGTCTTTTGCGGCGACGCTCGAGATCGCCCGGTTCGGCCCCGACAGCAACTCGTCCGGGATCTCGACGACGTCCCACCCGGTGCCGAGCACCTTCGCGTGGACGGCCGAGCCGACGTCATACGCCTTCTTGTGCGGCGGCTTGTTCTGCATCCAGTGCGCGAACCGGGCGGGCGCCTGCAGCAGCTGCCGCGCTCCGGTCGACGACAGCGCCGAGTGCGCGTGGTAAACCACCTCGTCGAGATCGGGCACGAACCCCTCGAATGCCAGACTGCGCTCGAGCGTCTCGCCGAGCGTCACGATCTGCGCGCTCACGCCAGGCTCCCCGGGCGCGACAACGTCGGCGCTCATACGCGACCTCCCCGACTGCGACGGTCGCGCCACCAGGCGACGGCCAGCCAGGCGCAGAGCGCGCCCGCGATCGGTAGCCCCAGCTGCGGCGGGAAGTAGTCGGGGACGGTCACGAGCAGGCCTCCGCAGCCTCGGCGAGTAGAGCCCCGCATTCGGCGCAGACGATGTTCAGTTCGTCGTCGATAGTGGACTCGCGCGGAAAGCACTTGCAGCCGATGGGCGTGTTCATTTCGACCTCCTGCGGTCGGTTTCGGGCAGCACGGAACATCGGCCGTGTCGCCGAGATGGTGAGAGGTGGGGGTTAGCGGGCGAGTGCCCAGATTTCGGCGCGGCGGGTGCCGGTCGGGCCGGGCTTGAAAGACGGGGTGCGGGTCAGCCACCGTTTCCGCTCGAGCTCGGGGCAGCAGGACCGCAGTCGCTGATCCGAGTAGGTCGATCCGAGGCGACGGCCCCAGGCGACGACCTCGTGCTCGGCGAGGGCCGTCACACCCTCCTCGCGGGCGATCTCGAAGATGGCGAGCACTTCCATCTGCGATCGGGCGAGATCCGTGTCGGCGACCGCCTCGGCCGAGGACACCGGGTCGGCGTCGCGAGTGCGCAGCGTCTGCCCCATCAGGCCACCGCCTCACGGTCGTGACGATCGGCGTACCGGTCGACGCGATCGAAGCGCTTCGCCGCCACACGGTTGCGGGCGATCCGCTCCTCACGCTCGGTGCGGACCCGGCGGCACTCGAGCGCCTTCACGACCGGCATCCCCGGGATGGCGAGCGTGCGCCGCGTGCCGCTCATGCCTCGAGCTTCCGAGTGAAGCCGTGCGTGCGGTTCGCTGCCTGCTCGGCGATGACACCCGCCAGCAGGCGGGCGGCACTCTTCGAAGCGTTCGCGTAGGCACGCTCCCACCCGTCAGCGGCGAGCACGCTGTGCACGGTCGCGAGCGCCATACGGTCACGCTCGACGCGCAGCGCCTCATCGTTCAGCGACTGAGCCGCGGCATCCGCGAGTCGCTGCGATCGGGCGAGCACCTCGCGGTGCGTCGGCGCGACCGGCGCGGGACGGTGCCCCATCGGGCGGGACTCCTCGACGACGGCGCTCACGCGGTCACCGCCTCTTCGGGGAACCCCACGTAGGCGAGGCGGGAGAGCAGCGCCCGGGAGAGCGCGAGCGTCTCGGCCGCCGTGAGGTAGCGGACCCCGTCACGCTGCTGCATGACGACGACGCGCTGCCCGTCGATCGTGGTCGTGTCGATCGTGAACGTGTCGCTGTCGAACGATGCCTCGACGATGAGGGCGACAGGACGCTCGACGGTGGGAACGGTATCGGTGTTGCGGTCAGGCATGTGCTGCCCCTTCAGGTGAGGTGGTTTGTGACGCCGCGGCCTGCGTCGGGTCGGTGATTCGCTCTCGCATCCACGCGTCGAGGTCGACGGGATAGAAGACGTTCAAGCGGCCTTGCTTGAATTTGCGCGGGCCTTGGTCCGCGGCGAGGAGGTTTCGGAAGGTCTGATAGGCGAGACCGCTATACGTCGCGGCCCCTCGTGTGGTGAGGACGGGGCCGCCGCGGTCAGAGGAGCCGGTCACGATGCCACCGCGTGCGCGGGCTCCTCTGCCCGCCGCAGCAGTTCTTTTGCGTCCATGCCGAGCCACATCGCGACAGCCATCAGTTCAGTGACGCTGAACGCGACGGCCCCGCTCAGGCGGCGTCCGGCGGTGTGCGCGGTGATGCCGAGCACCCGCGCCATCTCCCCCGCCGTGCGCTTTTGCCGTGCCATCTCGGCCCGCACCTCGCCCGCCAGGCGCTGCTCGGCGGCCAATCCGACTGCTGCGTGATTTGTCATGTGACGAGAATGAATGACTTGTCATGCGCTGTCAAGCTAGTCATGCGTATTGACTAAAAATCATGCAGCGGACATACTCAGATCCCGTGGACAACTACTCTCAGCGCCTCGCCGACGCTCTCGTTTCCGAGATCAAAGCCGAGATGGGCCGACAGGATCTTTCTTCCCGCGCCCTCGGTCGTCTCATCGGCGAGACCTCTCAGTACATGTCAATGCGCCTCGACGGAGGAAACCCCCGCACGGGCGAGCGTGTGACGCTGAACGTGCGCGACCTCTATTCGATCGCGAGCGCGCTCCACATCGACCCCCTAGACCTGATGAGCAGAGCGCAGCGCGTCGCCAGCGAGGCCACCAACGTGACCCCTTTCCCGGCCCGCAATTTCGGAACCCCCACCGAAGATGACATGTACCTCGCCGCCCGCGCCGCCGACCCCGAACCCACGGACGAACAGCCCTCATATGACGACCCCAGTTGACCTCCACCTCCTCGACTTCGCCGACGCGATCGGCGTCACGATCGAGTACGTGCGCATGCCCGCTGACCGCGACGGGATCTATGACCACGACTCACGACGCATCCGCCTGCGCCGCGGCATGTCAGCCCGTCACCACCGGTCGGTGCTCGCGCACGAGCTCGGGCACGCGGCATTCGGGGACTCCCCAACCCGCTTCGGCCCCGTGCACGCGAAGCAAGAGCGCCGCGCCGAGGAATGGGCCGCGCTCCGCTTGATCGACCTCGACGATTACCGGCACCTCGAAGCCGTGCACGCCGGCCACCCCGGCGCGATCGCGGTCGACCTCGACGTCATGCGCAGCACGGTCATCGCGTTTCAGGGGCTGCTCGAGCGTCTCGGCGACAGCGTCTACATGCGACCGCGCATGGGCGCCGGAATGTGGGAGCGACGCGAGGGCGTCGCCTGATGGCTCGGCCGCCGCTCGAACTCGAGACGTGGGGGCGCATCCGCCGCATGACGGTGAAGGGCAAGCCGACCGCGCGCGCCTACTATCGGGATTCCGACGGCGTCACGCGGTCGATGGACCGGCAGGGGAAGACGCCCGCCGAAGCCGAGCGAAATCTCGTGCGGGCGCTGAAACAGCGCCTGGCCCCCGCGAGTGACGATCTCACCGCAGACACGACCGTCTCCGACCTCGCGACGCGTTGGCTCGAGTCCCGCACGCGCCTCGCCGAAGGCTCGGTGCGGATCTATCAGAACGCCATCACGAAGCACATCGCCCCGGGCCTCGGCAGCGTGCGCCTGCAGGAGTGCAGTGTGCCGCGGCTGGACCGGTTCCTCGTCGCGCTCGCGCGGTCGTCCGGGCCGGGCACCGCGAAGACGACGCACGTCGTGCTGAGCGGAATGTTCACCCTCGCCGCCCGACACGGGGCCGTGCGCGCCAACCCGATGAGCGACGTCCCCGCACCCGAGCGCGCGAAACGGACAGCGCGAGCAGCCGCCCCCGACCGCTCGGCGGTACAGGGCATCCTCGACCGCTTCGAGCAATGGGACGCCGGGGCAGAGCCTCGCGACGCGAGCAATCGTCGGCCGCGCCGGGCGCGCGCGAGCGACCTCGCCGACACGGCGAACATGTTCGTCGGCTCGGGCATGCGCACGGGGGAAGTCTTCGCGCTCCGCTGGGATGCGCTCGACCTCGTCGCGCAGCGGGTCATCGTTCGTGGCACGATCGCGCAGGATCGCGACGGGAAGATGTTCGTGCAGGAAGTGACCAAAAGCGACGCCGGTTATCGTGAGCTCGAGCTACCTGCCGAGACGGTCGACATGTTGATGCGGCGGCGGGTCTCGTCGTTCTCGCAGTTCGTGTTCCCCTCGAGCGTCGGCACGTTCCGGCATCCGAACAACTACCGCACGACGTGGCGGGATGCCCTAAAGGGCACAGCGTGGGAGGGGGTGACGCCGCGCAGCTTCCGCAAGACCGTGGCGACCGTCGTCCGCGATGAGCTCGGGATCGAAGCCGCGCGCGATCAACTCGGCCACGAGGAGACGAAGACGACGGAGCGCAGCTACGCCGACGAGATCCACCGCGGCCCCGCCGCAGCATCCGTTCTGTCGAAACTGCTCGCACGAAAACCGTGAGTAAATCGTGAAACGGCCCCGCACCTCGATTGAGATGCGGGGCCGTTTTCTGATCTGACCTGCGTTTTATGGTGCCGGCTACAGGACTTGAACCTGCAACCCCCGTATTACAAGTACGGTGCGCTACCAATTGCGCCAAGCCGGCTAGCCGCGGAATTCCGCGGGACTATCGAATTCGGGAGCGGGTCACCCCGCATAAACCCCGCGCATTCATTTCGTCAGGATCGAGTCTACGGCGTCGGCCGCGCGGCTGCCGCCGACCGTCTTCGACATGTAGACGGTCTGGGTGAGCGCCGGGTTCGTGTGCCCGAGGTACTCGGCGATGTCGCGCGCGGTGAGCCCGGCCTGATCGAGCAGAGTCGCCATCGTCTTGCGGAAGGCGTGGAACGTGTACCGGTCGGGAAGCTCGAGACGCTCGCGGGCGTCTGCCCATTCGCGAGCAGCAGCGCGCGGGTCACGGGCCCGGCCGAGGATGGTCGGGAACACGAGGCCGTCATCGTTCGGGCCGCCGCGCACCCGCCGCGCCATCAGCATCGCGACGACCGTCGACGAGACCCGGATGCGGCGCTTGCCGGCGTTCGTCTTCGACTTGCGGATCTCGACGATGCCGGCGTCCAGGTCGACGTCGGGCCAGGCGAGCGCACAGCCCTCACCGATGCGGACTCCGGTCCCGGCGAGGAAGACGACGAGGTCGGCCATGTCCACCTCCTGCAGCCGGGCGTCGCCGCGCACACGGTCGAGGATGCCGGGCAGGTCCGAGATCGGGATCGCGACCGAGCCGTGGGAGCCGCTCGACGTCGTCGCCTCGAGCTCGCGCACGGGGTTGCTCTTGATCGCCTCGGAGCGCGCGGCGACGCCCATCATGCCGGAGAGGACGGCACGGGCTGTCTTCGCGGCGCCCGGACCACTCTCGGCCGCGATGGCGTCGAGGAGGCGCTGGAGCCGCTGGGGGCCGACCTCGGAGACGGCGAGGTCACCGATGCGCGGGACGATGACGTTCCGGACGATGCGGGTGTAGTCGGCGAGCGTGCGGGGCGCGATCTTCGTCTTCGACTCCAGGAACCGCTCGCCGAGGTCGCGGACGCGGGTCTCGCGTTTGACCTCGGTAGCCGTCGACGCGGTGATCGTCGTGAGCGCCTGCCGTAGCTTCGCCGCGGCCTTCGCCTCGCTCTCCGCGAAGCGCTCGACCTGCCGCAGCTTGCCATCATCGAACCGATATCGGGTACGCGCACGCCACAGATCGTGTCGCTTGCCGGGCTCTGCGACGACCCGCAGCTTGGACCGGTCGCCGTCCCTCGAGGCATACTCCACCGCCTGGACGGTGATTGTCCCGTAGCTACTCAGCGGGGTACGTGGCCTCGGCACCGAGGTCCCCCTCTCGGCTAGCGGTTCCATACGCCGACCCTGCGAGCATCCGAGTCCACGGTCCGACGGAATCGTCGAGATCCTCCGGGGTCATGCGTTGCGTCGGCGCCACGTACTTAATGCCACCCTCCGGGGTCGCGAGGAGGTGATACTTCCACTCGCTCCCGTCGTCCGGCTCGAAGGGCATGTTGTGCCGCGCGGTCGCCTCATCGAGTACGCGGGCAAGCGAGAGCTGCGCATCGTAGAACCGCCGCGCCGCGTCCTGGATCGCGTGCCTCTCGCTGTCCAGTCGCTCCCGCGCATTCATGATCAGGGTGTCGATCGGTCGATCAAGCAGCTCCTCGACGTTCTCGAGCCTGAGGATGGCCACGAGCGCCTCGGCCTCGGCGAGCTTGAGACCGCGGTCACCCTTCTCGATGGCGGCGACGGTCGGCTGCGACCACTTCCAGCCGTACGCGCGCATCGCGGCAGCCAACGCAGCCTGCGACATGCCCCCGCGCAGCGAAGCGAGGTTACGACCAATCCGGATATCCCATGGGTTCACATAAGAAGTATCGCACCCTGCTTGCGCTTCCTGATATCGAGAACTACGATCAGATTTTAGTTACCCGCATAACCGATTCTGATGGAACCGAAGATGAGCGAATCCGTCGACAGCTCGACCACCGAGCTCCCCGACCTTGCCACCCGCGAGGAGGTGGCCGCGTACCTGCGCGTGTCCATCCCCACCCTCGCGCGGTGGGCAATGGATCGAGAGGGCCCGCCGTACTACCGCCTGGGTCGATCCGTGAGATACCCCCGCAAGGAACTCCTCGAGTGGGTGGCATCGCAGGGGGGCGCGCAGTGAGCAGCACCCAGCAACAGAACAATGCCCCCATCGCCGGCCAGGGCTATGAGGGCGGAGACCAGAACTGAGAAGGAGCAGTCATGAACATCATCCCCGAAACCGAAGAGGCGCGCCAGGCCGTCCGTGAGTGGGCGCTAGAACTCGCCCGCACCGTCAACCTCGACGACAACGGCCTGAGCGACTACACGAGCACTCCCGAATGGCCGACGCACCTGGTCCCGTGGTGGGTGAAGAAGGTCAAGGTCACCTACATCGGAGGCGGCGAGGCGATGGTGAAATTTGCCCACGGATTCGGCGAGACGGAGGTGTCCGCGCTGGTGACGGTGGTCGTGAGCAATGCTCCCGGGTGGGTGCACAATCACCCCGACAGCGCGGTCGGTGACTTCAGCTCCGACGGGATCGAGGTCACGATCCTCGGACCCCACGAGGCGATGTGCTTCGACGAGGCGACGGACGTGTTCTTCTCCCTAGCTAAAGCTGTCGGTCTGCTCCGTCAGATCGAGCAGCGCGCGGAGGTCGCAGCATGACCGGCATCGTGGGTATCGACCTGCCCGAAGCTGAGATCCACCGCCTGCTGCTCGCCCACGTATCGGCGTACTGGGCGGCCGTGGACGCCAACCCGGCCAACCCGAGCCTCCCGGAGTTGCCGGATGCGCTTCGTCCGGCGTGGGCGACGTCGATCACTGCCACGCCCAGCGATGGGCACTTCTGGATTGACTACAACGGCCCCCGCGTCGGCGGCGTCCAGGTAGCGCAGGACGTCACGGTGAAGCTCCGGTGGAGCGATGACGAGACGACCTACACCGTCAAGGCAATCGAGGTCCGGGAGGCGCACGTCTACGGCCTGGACCGCGAGTTCGCGCTGTCGGAGGCGCGAGAGGTAACGCGCGGGATGATCGCAGCCGGCAAGCTGCTGGCCTCGCTGCTCAAGCCGACAGGGGGTGAGTGACGTGTGTCGTGGACGGTTCGCTCGCTGCTCCGCAGTCGTCGGCTCACAGGCCTCGGCCTCACGCCCGGAGAGCGTCTCGTCCTGCTCGTGCTCGTCGACCACGCCGACGCAGACGGGATCAGCTTCCCAGCCGAGCGGACGATCGCCGCTGAGGCCGGGATGCAGCGCTCTGGCGTCCAGGGGCAGATCCCGGCTCTCGTCGAGAAGGGCATCGTGGAGGTCGTCGAAAAGGGTGGGCCCGGACGCTCAACCCGATATCGGATCATGCCGTGGCTATGGACCACTGGGTAGGCCATCGTATGGACCACTGGGTGTGCCAAGTCGGCGTGTCGGGGATGGCCTACTGGGTGGTCCAGAAGGAATAACTACTCACGGACCACGCTCTACCGTGCCGTTGCGCGCCCTCCCGGGCGCTAGCCGCTCGCTCCGCTCGCTGTGTGCGATGAGGGCAGGAGTCATCACATCTCATCGCCGTCGTGCCGCTTGCGGCTCGACGAAAACGGAAAGAACACGGGGTCAATTTGCCCGCCAGGGCAGATGCATCACCTCGATGGCGGGCGACAAGACCAACTGTTTGCCTGCCAGGACCGACAGAGACCAACACTCATGACGGAGCTGAACCGGAACGAGGGTCCATCGGTCGAGTTGATTGACGACCCCAACTTTCACCTCGAGGTTGGGTTGGACATCGCGAGTCGAACATGGATCGGGTGGGGATCCCTTAACGATGAGCAGCTTCAGGAAATTGGGCGAAGCCAGCTCCAGGATGCGGATTACGGGAGGAAGACCCGCGCCACCATCGTTGAACGAAACCCGCAATTGGCTAGGAAGCTAGGCCGACAGTTCGGAGCGTGATCGCGTGCAGCTCAGCTACAGAGAAGCCGCCAAAAAGTTGGGCGTCTCGCGCCGAACGGTTCGACGGTGGCGTCAGCATGGCATGCCAATGGGGTGGGCCAGACGAGATGGCCAACTCGTACGCGTCGTCGAGATTAGAGTCTTACAGGCTTGGTTCCGCGAGCGACGCAAGAACGATCCGATCACTCGTCAGAAGGTAAGAGTGGCGCTTCGTCAAGAGAGTCAGCAACCGCAGATCATTCATCACACACAGATCCGTCAATGATTAGGGGTGGCCCCCGGAGCAACTCGTTCGTTTCGGGGACCACCCCCGTTCGTCAAAACGCGGGCACTGCATGACCTCGCACACTTCACCTGGAGCGATTCGTGAATCACTGCCGGAAGTCTTTTGGTTTGCGGTGGCTCCGCATGAAGATTTAGCGCTATGGTGAGCCGCGTGCATAAGAATCTCAAAGACCCCGCTAGCCAACGACGGATAGATCGCGGGTTCTGGTGGTCCATGGGAGTCCTCGGAGTCGTAATTCTCGCTCTGACTTTCCTCGCCGGGTGGGCAGCCGGCTTCGCCGCTGGCGCCGGGTTCCTACTCACCGGGGTTGGTTTGATGATTGGGCTGCCCAGCCGCCGACAGTCAGGCACCCTTGTGTGGGTCATCACTACTCTGGTGTCCCTCGCCGGACTGCTTCTAGTTCTCTTCGCGCTGCCCGGGGGCTTCCTGGCGGTCGACTAGTTCCGCACCGCTTCGCATGCCGCGTCGACTATGCCGCGCCGGCGAGCGGCTGAAGCGCGTACCCACTGGTTTTGCATCCAGAGCCTGAACATCAGCTCGCTCGCCATCCGCGACTAGAAGAACGCCGCGTTCGAATGGGGCATGCCCCGCCCGCGTGTGGTCCTGTTCGTGCGAGCGGGCATCACGGTCGCCGGGCCCGTGAAAGGGAGTTGGGCTCGCGCGCCCGTACGCATCACCAGATTTCCTAACAACTCTTGACGTAACAACGAAAGAGCCCCCGTTCACCCTGTGAAGGGGTGGACGGGGGCTCTTCTCATTGCTCGGATGTGTTGGTTGCGTGAAGCTTTTGGAGGTCTGCTTTGAGTCCTGAGACAAGCCTCCAGATGGGCGCGACGTTGTCGTCCTCCCAGTGAGCAAACGAGTTGCCAACCAGCACGACGGGGTGCTCGAGCGAAGGGTACGTGGCCACGATGTGTAGATCGCCGGGCCAGGCGTACGCAGCCGACATTTTTGCGTCGATGCGGGACGAAGCTCCCACCTCCAAAGAGGTGATGGACTGCCGACCGGTGGCGGTGACGACGGAGATTGCGTCCTGCGACGTAAAGTCCTCGATGTAGGCGGTTGCCACCAGCCTGGTGGCGAAGACGGTGACGTGAGCCCCGAGCCCCGTGGTCGACTTACCGTAGCCGTAGACAATCTCTTCGCCCTCGAGGAGGACCGCCAGCGTCGTAAGGAGCTGCGCGTACCACCCGGCATATCCATCCGGGACGGCTACGTCGTAGAACTGTTGGTCGCTCGAGACAGTTATGGCCCCGTGGATTGCTTTGCTGGTTTCGAGATGCGCGGGTAACGCCGTCATGTGTCTGCTCTCTTTCGTGGTCCTCTCGAACCTGCTTCGCGAGGTGCGAGGAAGAGTACCGCCGACGTCCGACATCGCGGAGTACGAGAGAAGCGCATCTAAGTGAAGTTCTCACGCTCGGCGTATATGGCGTGGAACCGTCGGACGCGCGGCGCACGAGCGCTGGGCGGCGGCCGGCCTTGTACCCGTACGGCCATCGAAGCCGGGACTGCTCAAGCTTCCGAGCGTGAACCCGCTTGGGTGCAGCTCGCTCCGCAGTTCGACGAACTCGCCGTGCGCGAGGAACTGTCGCTGCAACGCCCGTGTCGCGGCAACACATTCGTCAGCTTCGGCTTCGCGAGCACAAGTGTTGAGCTCCGCGGGGCCCCGTGGAAACCTCTCAGCCTCCTGCGGCGGTCTCGATGCGGCGCTTCTCGATGGTCGAAAGAGGTCGGTCGACGAGGATTGGCGGCGTGAGTTGGGCGCGCCGAGTGCCGTCACGCCTGTGGCCACGTTCGAACCGGCCGGAATAGCCCGGCACGCGCTCCGCCCCCCACAGGGCCTCCTGTGCAACGTAGATGATCGTCTTCGGTGTCGGTCGGAGAAACCGCGGGCCGACGCCGCCGGCACGTAGCTCCTTGGCATTCGAGGGCAGCATCTGCGGTAGAAGAGCCAGCATCTGCGCGGGGCTGATGTACGTCCGTGACCGCAGCTCATCGAGCAGGGCGCCGTCGTATGTGAACGCTCGCTCCCTCGCCGCCGGCGGGCGCCGTGCGCCGAACGGTCCATGTACCCAATCGTGGTCGACCGTCGACTCGAGCCACCGCCGGAAGACGAGCTCGTCGTACAGGACTTCGCCATCGCTTAAAACGCGAACCTCCGGTCCGATCTTGCCGCGCCGCAGCGAGTCCAGTCTGCTTCTGCTCAAGCCGGGCGCGAGGTTGGCGACTTCATTACGGCTTAACCAAACCGTCATGATTCACCCTGTGCTGATCGCAGCCCACCCAAAGGAACGCGCCACATCACCCTCCTAGTCACGTCGGCTCCCCCCGAGCCATCTGCTCGGCACGTTCGACTGGCATGTGGCCACGAAAAAGGGCTCTCGACGGACAGCTCAGCGTCGCGTGCGGTGTCGGAGCTCCGGTTAGCGAGCAGCCACTTGCCTTCGGCGCTCATCTACATCGGCTCCCACCGAACATTGTGGTGCTTGAGCTTCCGAGCTTCGGCGCCTTCTATGATGCTCTCGGCTTTCATACGGCGAGAGTACGCACTCGGAACGTCGACATTCTCATCGGAGAAAAATTCTTTGATGAAGCAGTCGCAGTTCTCGTCCCTCTTCAATATAGTCTCTCCACAACCAGAAGGGCCCGGCGAGGGGAGCAGGAAGTGAACTGTAACGACTGCGGAGGAAAGACTGAGCGCGACGGCGATAAGCTTCGCTGCGTCGACTGCGGGGCCGTGCGCGACTGATGGATCTCGAGGCCGACTTCGTGACAACCGCTCGTGAGGTCATTTCGCAGTTGCGTGGCCGGGGCAAACCAACCCGCGTTCACAACTACGATGGCCGCACTGTCGAGGGTTGGACCATCGGACAGAACTCCTACAGCACCGACCGTCGGGTAGGCACACCCGATTGGGAAGAGAATTGGGGGCAAGGTTTCACCGTAATGACGCCAGATGCTTCCTTCTTCGAGGTCGGCTTCTACGCGACGGAATCACGAGCGGGCGTGGACCGCACGGAGTACGTGAGGCCCATTCCGATCTCCAACTTCGTTGGTACATCTGGCAAACCCTTCAGTAAATGGAAGTCCGAGCTCGAAAGACTTCCCTATAAATAGCACAGGGCGCGCACACAACGCGACGATAACGCCCCCCGACTCGCTCGAAATGAGCGGGGCGCCGGGGGCGTTCAAGGTGTGGCCCTCAAGCTACTTTTCGCAGGCGATTCCGTCACCGTCGCGTTCGAGGTGGCTGCCGTATTCGGACTGTTCCCGGCACAGCGGGTGCCCGTTTACGGTCCTGATACGCAGTGCACAACCTATGGAGCGACGAATGCATCTGCGCGGCCGAAGCGAGCATGACGGCAATCGCGCCGTTGATCTGCAAGTTCGCCATCTCGGCGAATCGTCCTGGCCCGGGCGCCGAGCACCCGGCTAGCAGGACGACGCCTGCTACAGCGACCATTGGGTGCTGGCGCGGCCTGCGCCGTGATTGTGACGGTGGGTGAGGGACCGTTCCCCCAGCTTCTCCACGAGAGCGAGCGCACGCAGTGTCGGCGGTGCGGCATAGCATCCCCGCTATGTCCCGCCCCCTGCACCCCGACATCATGCTCGGCATCCGCCTGTCAACGATCTGCTCCCGCAACCAGTACGAGACCGACACGGCCCCAGTGATCTCGCAGCTGCTCGAGGCGGCCGGCGACCGCGTCGACGTCCTGGCGATGGAGGCCGGGAAGTGGGCGGGGTACTACGACACCGACCACACCGCCGCGCTCGTCGCCGCGATCATCGCCGACATCCCCGGCGCGGCCGAGTGGGTGGACGCGGGCCGTCAGCGGCGTGCAGCGCCCACCCACGGGTCGACTGGGTTTGGATCCCCGTAGCGAATAGTGCCCCTACTCCGAGGCGCCCTGTGGTGCGTAGGCCGGCCCAGCCGGCGCATCGTCCAGATCGAATCCGACGTCGCCGCGATCGAGCACGGGGAGGAGGATGGGCTGCCCAAAAACCTTCGCCGTTATCGAAGAAACAGCTTCGCGGTAGTAAGGGAAGATCGTCATGACGGCGATCTCGTTTCCAAATCCGAAGAGAGTGCGTCGGCTCGGCACGTCACCCTCGTAGCGATAGGTGGCCGCGACGGTTGCCCGGGCACCTCCGAAGCTTGTCTCGACTTCCCCGATCAGACGAAAACCGAAGTCCTCCGCGCTGCAACGATGCTGAAGCTCGAGCTGCATGTCGATGGGAGGTTCAGGGTCGTCCCCGGGGTCGCCCGGAGCCAGATTCGCCGCGAGCTCGTGATACTCAATACCGACCAGCGTCGATCGGTTGAGGAGGTCGCGAATAGCAGCAACGTCCTCCTCGGAGGGCTGCGTCGTCATGACGCCACAAGCTCATGCGGAGCGACCAGCGGCGATTCTTCCCACCCGTGGACGGTCCGAGTCCTGGCCGTTGCGTTCGCGCGAACGTAGGAGGATGCCGAGATGTTCGTTGACACCCAGACGTCGGTGCGGGCAAGTCGTTGCGACTGACCACGATCGATTTCAACGCGATGAAAGACCAACGCGCCGACCGCGTTGGCGTATCGCTCGACCGTCGAGAGGCGCGGGTCGGCGTCGTAACGCTCAAGCTTGTTCACGGCCTGCTGTGTCACGCCGAGCATCTCCGCGACGTCCGCTTGGGACAGTCCAGCGGCGCGTCGAGCGCGGACAAGCATGGAGCGCATCTCTCGGTTCTCCCGGGCGAGCACTTTTGCTCGGGCACGGACTGGGCTGAGGGATGCGGCGACCCGCCGGAGCGATTGCATCATGTTCGCCATATTAGCCACACAACTTAAAGGTTGTTATAGGGGTTGCCATAGAGATTTCCGTCCGTCGTTGTAGCGATCAGCGGCGTACTCGATCTGCTCCTGCTGATGCGGTCGGTCGGTCTTGATGTGTCGATGCAGCGCCACGAGCGCATCCGGGAGCTCGGTGGGCTCACCGTGGTAGAACCGAAGCTTCTTGGCGAGTGCTTGGTGCCGCAGCTCGTAGATCTCGGGGTCTACTCGTACGGGCGCGATAGGAGTTCGTTCGTCTCCTGTGTCTTCAAGCATGCCCGCCGCGGCCGCATCTAGCAGTGCATCGAGCCGGCCAAGCTCATGCTCCCTGGCCCACTGTGTGAGCGATCCGAACCACCCGTCCAGCTCGACTGCTGCTTCGTGGGCGTCATCCGTGTAATCGAGCCACTCGTTCGCAGGGTCGACAGGCTGGCAGCATCGCGAATCACTGCCCCGCCGCCCCAACGAGTACCCCACCCGGCCGATGGTAGCCGCTCCCACAGCCGGTGGCTCCGTGTCAGACAAATTCGCTCAGTCGTCGGCCCCGGACGGTTTAGAAACAGCGCCGCGTTAGGCGCTGAGGCGGGCGCTGGCTGCCACGAGGCGTTGCCAGGTGCACGCGTAGACCGTGAGCGCGGGGCCGCCGACCTCTGCCGGTTCGACGATCACCCACCCGTCGGTCACGCTGACCTCGAGCGCCATCGCGTCGGGCCCAGCGGGGGTGCGAACGACGGCGGGGACGGTGATGTGATCCATGCCGGTCATCCCAGCACGAACCGCAAACCGGCGTCGGAGATTGTCCACAGGCTCTGACGGGGTGAACGACGGCCTCGGAATTGAAGTGCGATACGGTGCAGACGTGAGCGATCAGCTAGAGCCATCCGGGACGCAAGCGAATGACTCTTTCTCGCGAAGAGTTTTCTTGGGTATGGGTGTTGTGCTTGCCGGCGCCGTTTCGATAGGTGATTTTCTTGCCACGGTCGACCCGGCATCTGCCGCACCGCTTTGGGGATACCCATTCACTGCGTATGCCAGCCAGAGTCGTGGCCTGGAGTACAACGGATCGACGCTCACGCACGAAGGCGTTGACTACACCCCCGGGGAAGGTACCCCCATCCATGCCGTAGCTGATGGCACGGTAACCGTCAGCGGTGTCTCAGGATCGAACGGCGCTTACGGCCAATCGATCTGGGTTGATCACGGAGGTGGCTGGACGAGTCGCTACGCACACATGATCGACGGAAGCCGACGAGTCGGGGTCGGCGCGACTGTTGCTCGCGGAACTCGTCTCGGTGACGTGGGTAACACGGGCCGTTCCTTTGGCGCTCATCTCCACCTCGAAATACGCATGGACGGCAATGTTCGAGACCCGAACATCCTCCTCCAGGACGCACCGCTCGCCGGTTCGGCGCCCGCTCCACAACCTCAACAACGATTCGGAAGAAGTGAGCATCTGATGTACATACGACGCGAATCCACTGGTGAAATCGCGATTTTCGGGGGCGACTTCCGTCAAAGCTCGGGGGGCCAGTCGGGGCGCCACGTATTCGCTAACCAAAGCGAGTACACGTCGTGGCGTCGTGTCGTCACGACTTACAACTCCGAAGTGCGACGTGTCGGACTCCCCTCGGAGAACCTCGTACCGGAGCCGCCTGCTAACCCCGCCGACGTGTTGGGCATCAACGAAGGAGACTGGGGCGTCGTCTGCGGCGTCTACGGTGTCTGACTACCAGGCCAAGGCGAGAGCGTCTGAGCAGACCACGAAAGAGCCCCGGCCGCCCTGTGTAAGGGTAGCCGGCGGCTCCGTCACTCTGCGGTGAGGGCGTCGATGATTGTCCGCCTCCTCGCCTCCATCGGCGACATTCTGGGCGTCATGGAATTGCGCCGAACAGCGCTGACGATGCACCACTCGGACGCATCGGCAGCTCGCCTCGAGCGTTGTTGCCTGCGCACCGTCAGGGGTGCGGACGATAGCGGGGACTGGGACGTGATCCATCCCAGCAGTCTGAGCGACAGACACCCCTTTTGGGAGGGAAGTCACCCTCGGGGTGGGTCAAAATAGCCCCGCCTTGATCGGAACCATCCGCCACCGCGAGACCACCACCATCGACGTCGAAGGCCACTCCCTCGCCGAAGTGCAGGAGACCCTCGAAGCGCAGGTGCCGGCAAGGTTCGACCTGATCAACGTGCCGGTGAACATGACCGGTGGGACAACGTTACTCACCGCGACGGGGACATTCTCCCGCCGCGACGGGGCACGCGACATCGAAGTAGCCGACATGGACGCGCTGCGCGCGCAGGTGCCCGACGGGTGGATCGTGCTGCACGTGCGAAGAGCTTCACTCCACCCTTCCAGCGGGGACCCGCTAGAACGAATGCGGATGCTGCGCGCGGTGATGGTGGTAGGCATTTCTCATGACTGATGACGCAGAGCCATTTGTCCCGTTGTACGTAGCGCCGGGTCACGTCGGGACACCTGACCTAGAGTTGCGATTTCCGGTCGAGTACGCGGACGAAATCCTCAGCCTCCTGGACGAGCACGATATCTCCCACAGCACCGCGATGGAGCTATCCGCCGGGGCCGACCTCGCGATCGAGACCGTTCGCGTTCTCGCCACACCCGCCGGCCTGACTGCTCTGGCAGCCGTCATCCACGCGGTCGTCCGCCGGAACGCGAAGAAGAAGTTCCGGCTGCGCCGCAACGGCCTCGAGGTCCAAGCGGACGGGTACTCCGCCGCGGAGGTTTCTGCCCTGCTCACGCAGGTCGCAGAGGAGAAGAAGGATTTGGACAAGCGCATCAAGAAGCAGCTTGGGTACGACGTAGAGGACGTATAGGAGTTCGCGCGAACAAACGAAACGCCCCCGGTGTCCATCTTCGGGGGCGTTTCGTGGGGCGATCAAATACCCGGGAAATGCTTGGTGATTGTCGCTAGCACTTCCGTCCCAATGGCTCGGACGGAAGCGGGGACGGGCGACAAATTGACGTCCTCCATGTTGCCGCTCGTGCCGAACCGCCAACCGGTGAACTCGTTGTTGGCCAGCCTCCGCTCTTCCGAACTCAGCCGACCAACATGCACGCCGCCGTCACGGTTGGCGAGCATCTGGACGAGGTTCATCCTTCGAAAGGCGATCCCGCCCTGTGGTTCGCTGATCACGATCGACTCTCGCCACCATCTCCTGAACGGTATCCACGCTCCGAAAGGCCAGTCGAGACCGAGGGGTTCGTAGCTCGCGATGGCGCCACCTTCCACGACGGTCGTCCGCATCGCAACGAGAGCATTCGTCGGCGCCATATTGTGCGGATCGTAATCCTCGCCTAGCGACAGCCAGTCGTTTTCATCTAGAGCGCCGAGCTCTTTCATGAGAGGTGTCTGGCCCGCCGGGCTCACGAGCAGACGGACGGTAGCAGCTATTCGCTTGGCTTCGTTCTCGCGCCCCTGGTCGAATCGTTCCATGGAGCTGCGGAGAAAGTCCACCTGCTCAGTTAGGTCGCCAAGGAAATCGCGGGGTGTTTGCGGCATGTTCCAGATCGTATCTAGTTCAGCCTGATGTCAGGTCCCGTCATCCATTTCTGGCGAAGCCGCTGATACAACGACAAATGGCCCCTGACCGCCTCGATCTGAGACGACCAGGGGCCATTGTTGTGCTGCTCACGAGGACGGGTCAGACCTGCCACATATCGACGTCGTCCAAGTAAACGACGGGGGTGCCCACCGCGTCTCCACGACCGAGGGCAAAGAGCACACCGTCCGCGGTGCCGGGCATCGAAGAGACAGTGCCGATGAGCTTCTGCCAGTTCCCGGTCCCGGTGAACGTCACCTGCGCGACGCTCAAGTATGAGCCGTTCGCGAACCAGTTGAACCGCAGGGTACCCGCGTGACCGGCCGGCGCCTTGACCCATGCCACGTAGTTCAGCGGCTTCGTGTTGTCGACATTCACACGCTGATAGCGCCCATCGGAGTTGCCGCTGGCGCTGTTCGTGATCTGCAGGGAGGCTGCGCCGCCGTGCTTCTCCGCCGTCGTTCGCGCGACGGACGCCGTGTCGCCCGCCGTCCACCCGGAGATGTCGGTCTCAAAGGTGCGGTTGGTGATCAGGCTCGTGTGCGGTGCCTTCTCCGGCGCGGTGATGCCCTGCTCGATCATCGTGAGGTTGCGAGCGACAGCGTCCGACACGAGGTAGGTGCCACCGCCAGAGAATCCGATGACCATCTGCGCGAGGGTCTTGCCACTGGTGAACGTGCCCCGCTGTGTGCGGAATCGGCCCCGCGCGGCGGGATACCGAGCGCTTCCGTACGACGACCCGCCGTCCGCGTAGGTCGAGGCGCGCAGGTCGGCGAAGCCCGACCCGGTGTAGTTCTGCTTGCTCACGCCGATCCGCTGAACCGAGGAACCGAACTCCTCCAGGTCGTACGCCTCGATTGTCACATCGAAGTCGTAGTCGTCACCCTCCCGCAGGAGGACGCCCTTGGGGATGTTCTGCGTGATGGAGACGCTGCCCCCAATGGAGACGGTGACGGCGAGCCGGTTGCCGGGGCGCCCGTCCCCTCGGAGCACGTAGGAGAAGGTGGCCGACCCGGATCCGATGTTCCACCCGGAAGGGAGCGCGGACCCGGTACCGGGGAAGGTGCCGTTGACGAGCATCTGCCCAGGAGCGGACGACTCGGGCACGCTGCGGATCAGCTGTGGCAGGAACCACTGCGGTCGGAGGCGCCAGGTGGTCGAGGCTCGCAGGCTGAGGGTCCCGTCCACCTGTGTGGTGGTCTCCATGTGCAGAGGCGTCTCTTCGATCACGTACAGGCGTGCGAGGGCTTCTGCGTTCTCTCGGCTTCCGAACACTTCCAGGAGCTTGGCGTCTTGGGTGGTCGTGATGATGTGGATGAGGTCTGTTGTCGATACGGACATGTCGGGTGCCGCTCTCTCTATTCGGTGGGGACCCATTGGCGGGAGAGGATGCCGAGGCCGCCGACGGCCATACTGTTGCCGCGGGCTTCGTTGCATTCGGCGCAGGAGGGGCGCCAGTTGTCGGGGTCGTAGTACAGGTCGGGGTGTGTGGAGGCGGGGAAGAAGTGGTCGCGTTGGAAGCGGCGGGGGTTGTCGAAGTCGTCCCAGGGGGCTTCGTAGTCGATGTCGCATCCGGAGAGCCAGCAGGGGAGGCCGGCTTCGGCGCATTCGTCCTTGAACTTCTTCTTGGCGATGCGGTCGGCTCGGGTGCTGTTGTGGTGCTGGCTCACGTGTTGGTCACTGTCCCCTCAGGTTTGGGGCGTGGTGCCGGTGCCGGGAGGGCGCATCCGGGGTCTTCGCAGCGGCAGGTCATCAGGGTTGTTCGAGTTCGGGGTCGCAGCAGAGTGCGGCGGCGAGGGGGCTGGTGTAGCAGTACCCGCAGGTCGTGCACTCCGGCATGTCGGCGGCGTTCATCGGTCGGCGTCTTGCGGGTTGGGACGGAATCCGATGGTGTCGGTGAATGCCGTCTGCTGGTAGTTCGTCTCGACTCTCGCGTCTCCGCCGTACTGTCCCGGCGTGGGCTCCGATGCCGGCACGAAACGGTGCGTAGAGCGCCAGGTGAGTACGTCAGACCTTCGAGCGCGGATCGACGACCCGCAGCCGCACCATTCACGCACGGTCATCCTCCTCGGATAGTTCAGCGGATATGACGTCGCAGCAGACGCCGAGGGTGGGCTCACCGCAGACGGGGCAGGTAATCCAGCAGAACATCAGACACTTCCCAAGGTGGTGGGGATCATGTTGATGCCGAGGACGTGGGCACAGTAGATGCGGTGGTGTCCGTCCCACACGCGGCCGTCGGTGCCGAGGAGGACGGGTTCTCGGATGCCGTTCGCGGCGATGTCTCGACGAAGCGATGCCAGGCGTGGGGCGTCGTACTTCTCGAGCCATTCGAACTCGGCATCCCAGCCGATCTCGTCACCGTCCGCCCACTCCTCGATGACAGTTTCGATGCTGCGGTACTCGATGCCCATCATCCGTCCCCTCGGGAGAACAGCCAGACGACCGCGTACGGCGCCCACCGTTGCACGGTGATGGTGAGGGCGACCCCGGCGGTGATACCGGCCAAGGTGAGGATGGTGCGCATGTCGACTCCGTTGTCGAGGGTGTGAGGGGCGCCGGCAATGGTTGACGGGCGCCCCTCTGGGGTCGGTGCAGGTGCTCCTCCGCCGTTCAGAAGTGCGGCGGTCATGGGTAGCCCTTCGCCGCCTGGAGGCAGCGTTGACACCGAGTAAGGCCCACGGTCGGGAGGAGGCGTTCGTCATGCGCGTGTGGCTGTGGTGTGTGCGCTGCGGCTCTCGGACTCCCGACCGGGGTGATCGTGGGTACGACGAAGCCCCCGACCACCTGAGTGAGGTGCGGGGGCTTCGCGGCTTGTTCTTCCGTGTGGGAGAACTGTCTACCTTCAACGTAGGGGCGGCCAACGGGAACGCGACAATAACCTCGCGTGCCGGCGTGTCGCGATTGGTAGGCCTGTGGCACAACCGCAGACGGTACGCCTAGCGAATCTGGATATCGGCGACCTCGGCGTGCGAGCATCAGCCCTATGCCGAAGTTCAAAGACAATGATCTCTACTCGGGCGTCGACGCCATTGCGGACCGGAACGGACTCATTTGGGATGGTCAGTATGGGTCGCCCTACGACATTGAGGCGATGATCCCGAGGGAGCTGCGCGATCGAAACGAGATGGAGGGCTTCTCGTTTCTTTTCGATCACACCAAGCGTTTCAAGCCCCGCGGGAGAGGCCGACGTGTTCCGGTCATGGCGATCAGCTCGCCCTATCAAGACGACTCTCCTGAGCTGCGCCGTCAGGCGGAAGCGTTCGCCCGCCGGTTCGGTCTGGCGGTGAGGGTGAACGACCCAGCTTTTCGGATCTACGGACCGGCGGGCACGCTGCCGATCGTGTTTTGGCGTGCTGACTTACACACCGCGGTCTGAAGCTCAGAACCGCTGAGCTGCATGGTTACTGTTCATCGTCGAGTTCTATTCGGGGTGTGTCGTGACCGACCCTCAGACGCCATGGCGAAAGACCCACGTCCTCGCTTCGCTCGCCTAGCCTCGGATTGCGCTCGCCGTTCTTGCCGTCATCGTCCCCATCCTGGGTTCCCTGTTCGTCGTGACATCCGTGCTGCACGAGTACGCGGAGCGCGCGCACACCGTCCGCGTATTCGATCGGGTGTGGGCGCGGGATCGCGCAGACGACATAAGGAAGAGATCCGGGAGCGGCGGATGATGCTTTTCCGTGCGAATGGTCTCGACCCGTACCTCGGGACGGCCAAAGCGGCGACCCAGAGAACGCGGCGGTCGATGCCGTCGGGCTCGACGTCGTTCAGCGGAACCACTGCCGCGTGAGTTCGACGCGGGGCAGAGCCTTAGGCACCATGCTCAGCACCGCTGCGGCCGGCATGGTACTGGTCGCGCTAGATGCTGCGTCGCGTTGAGGCTGCTTGGCCTTCCTGCGCTCGGGGTCGCACGTTCGCGGTGCTCATGCGAGCATCCTCGGACAGCGCGGTGATGCGAACCGTTTGCAGCCGTACTACTTCACGATCGTCTCGAAAGGAAATCACAAGACCTTGGTGACGAGCGAAACTTATACGAGCAAGGAAGCGGCAATCAACGGCATGCAGGCCGTGGTCGAGGCTTTGAACGAGAAGCCGCTCGAGTACGACGAGGAATAGCTCGCCTTCGCTCGCATCCTCGATCGGTTCCCGCCGCCGCGGGTCAGTAGTGACTGGGGTTAGAAGACCACATGCGGCCGGGGCTGCGGTTGACTGTTCGGGGTGGGGGGGTCCTGCGGGTGTGGCCTGCGTGGAGGGCGACGTGGCAGATGGGCGCGGAGTAGGGTTTCTCAAATGACCACTGCCGAGAAGTTCCGCGCGCTCATCCCAAACTTGGACCCGAGAGCCGAGCTTTCGCGAGAGATGATTTCGGACATCGCAGACGCGTTTGAATCTGGCCATCTTGTCCAGGAAGAAGTTCTCGCATCCCTCGTGAGCGCCGTGGTGACGCTCGATCGCCTTCTAATCGAACTCGACGAGCGCACCCGAGGCGAGGTGGGTGCCGGGCGGAACGGCGCTGGGGGCGCTGGGGCAGACGGACAGCTCCCCAACTAGAGCTCGCGCACCTGCGCCCTTGTTTCCCAGCGAGTCGTAACTCGCCGAGTGGTGACTCGCGGTAGCAGCGTTCCGCCGCGCCTTAGATCTTCTGCTCGCGAGTGCCTGCTCTTGGATCGCTAGACCCGGCCGTTAGAGTTCGGATCGTGGTTGCCTTCGACTTCGCGCTAATGTCGCCCGCGACGGCAGCAACGCTCGCTCAGGTGCTCCCCGTTCTTATGCTCACCCTCCTGTTTGAGACGAAGCTCCGTGCGCCTCAGCGTCGATCGCTAACTCCCCTTGCGGTGGTGCTTGGATTTCTAGGCAACTTTTCCTTGGCGGTCGCTGCTGTCGTCGCGGAACTGGCACTCCTTCAGACGGTGAACTCGGAAACAGCGACGCGACCTGCGCAGTGGCTTTGGGTCGTGAGTATTGGCCTGTTCTCGGTCGTGGTTCTGCGGTGGGCTGCAACTAGCGTCGCGGGACAGATGATTCGCAGTTCTGCCGTAGTGAAGGAACTGTCAGCCGGCTTCCGCTTCGCGTTCCTTTCGTTCGCGCATAACGCCGTAGAGGGGTTCGTCAGCCCCGCGCAAGCCGTCGCTGACGTCCTTGTACTGCTCGTGCGAACCATCGCGGAGATGATTAACGCACTATCCCGACTGACTGCCCAGGTCGCCGAGTTCGTTGCGCGAACCGTAAATAACGTAATTGCCAGCTGGACCAAGGCCGTGAGCAGGGCCCTCAGGAGCTTGTTTCGGAGAGGATGACACGACGCCGAGCGGACAGTCTTCGGAGGGCGAAGAACTCATCCGTGAGCTTGTCTGACGACTCCTTCCCCACGGTGCACCCGCCCGCGCGGTTGCGGTATCACTAGGGGCCTCCGTCACATGCAAGAGCTTGGCGGGTGCCATTCACGCGCGAGATGGACTGCCCAGACGGTGAGGCGGGTGGTTCAGCGCGGCGTTTCGTCTGGGAGCGAACTAACCCACCGTTGCAGTTCGTCAACGCGGAAAAGGGGCTTCCGACCCACGTAGTTGGGGACGAGGAGGTTGCTCCGAACTGCTCGTCGGATTGTCTCGACCGAGACCCCGGTGGCGCGAGCGGCGTCGGTGAGCGAGTAAGAAACAGGGGGTGGAGACATGGCCGCGTGGATCTCGTCCCGGATCACCCGGCGCAAGGCATCGACCGAAACGGTAACTTCGTCGGGCGCCGGCTCGGGCAGAAACTCCGGGTCTTCCGAAACACGGTGTTGCGGATGCGCTTCTAGCCATTCATGCCGATCATCCCAGAGGCATGGCATCTTCGCCCGGCGCACCCACATTGCAGTTTGCTCGGGGTCGTCGAGCAGCCGGATGCGTATGAGTGCTTCGTAGTGGGCGCCGGCCTTCAGGACGAGGGCGGGCAGGAGCGGCTGACTAGACCCACCACGGTAGGCCCACTTCTCACCAGCACGAATGCCGAGGGGTCGCTGAGGCACGAAGACGAGCGTAGACGGCACGGGCCGGACCCGAGAGGAGAACGACCGCTCCGCCCACGAACTCGGGGCCATCGCTCGACAGTCTCGTTGGATGCTCGGGCGCTGACATCACGGTCGGCCAGGCACTGTCGGTAGCCGTCCTCACTCGCGGCTCGATTCAAGCTCGCGAGAAGCAACGAGACAAGGATGACGAGCGCCCGCAGCAGCGCGGCCACGGCGGCGCCGATGATTTATGCCCCTCAGCCGGGACGCATCTCAAGCGCAACGTGACTAAAACCCCGCATTTACCCCGCATAATCAGCGATTCGAATTGATGCGACGGGATACGAATAACCCGCTTCGCGACTGGGGAGCGCGATAGCACTCAACCCTGCGATATGACCCGATATGACCGCTGAGGCTTTTACAAGTACGGTGCGCTACCAATTGCGCCAAGCCGGCGTGAGACGCGAGACGCCTCGATGGACGAGTCTAGAGCGGCGGAAGGGTCGCTCGAGACCGGTCAGATGCGGTGCTTCCCACTGTCGCGGTCCCACTCCAGGGACTTCCACTGCAGGAACGAGCACAGGTTGCCCGCCACCACGAGCTCGGCGGCCAAGCTCGCCATCTCGTGCGGCGACAGCGTCAAGTCTTCCGGGCGCGCCGTGAGGGTCGCCTCCCAGAGAGGCTCGTCATAGCCCTGCGGCTGCATGTAGATCGACGCGCGCGCGTTCATCAGGTTGATCACCACGAGACCGGTGTCCTGGCTG
>Ga0308172_1000416_pt1 | contig 56307 bp, 40 predicted proteins | sample PhyGR2_FD_202134 | JGI IMG/M metagenome (GOLD analysis project Ga0308172, IMG submission 202134) | Phyllosphere microbial communities from UC Gill Tract Community Farm, Albany, California, United States - DLSLSG.R2 | ecosystem: Host-associated > Plants > Phyllosphere > Unclassified | place: USA... | reverse complement strand
AACGAAGCGGACAACGGCCTCTCCAACGACAAGTACACCGTCGCCATGGCCCGTACCATGGAGCCGCATTCGGCCTCCGCGCAGTTCTTCATCAACGTGGCCGACAACACCTTCCTCAACCACAGCGGCAAGAACGTGCAAGGCTGGGGTTATGCGGTTTTCGGTAAAGTCACCGAAGGCACCGATGTAGTCGACAAGATCAAAGGCGTGTCCACCACCTCCAAGGCCGGCCATCAGGACGTGCCTGCAGACGACGTGATCATCGAGAAAGCCGAGATCGTTGGGTGATATTGCTGATTTCAGATTTGCATCTGGAAGAGGAGCGCCCGGACATCACCCGGGCGTTTCTGGATCTGCTCCACGGCCGCGCCCGTGGTGCCCAGGCGTTGTACATTCTGGGGGACTTCTTCGAAGCCTGGATTGGCGACGATGGGATGACCGAATTCCAACGCTCGATTTGCGCGCACCTGCGTGAACTGAGCGACAGCGGCACCGCGATTTTCATCATGCACGGCAACCGCGATTTCCTACTTGGCAAGGCGTTCTGCAAAGCCGCCGGCGCCACCCTGCTTAAAGACCCGAGCGTGGTGCAACTGCACGGTGAGCCCGTGCTGCTGATGCACGGCGACAGCCTGTGCACCCGCGACCTTGGCTATATGAAGTTGCGGCGCATCCTGCGCAACCCCATTGTGCTGTTTATCCTGCGCCATCTGCCCTTGGGCAGCCGCCACAAGCTGGCGCGTAAGCTGCGCAGCGAGAGCCGGGCGCAAACGCGCATGAAGGCCAATGACATTGTGGATGTCACCCCCGAGGAAGTGCCGCGGGTCATGCAGCACTTCGGCGTGCGCACACTCGTGCACGGCCATACCCACCGCCCGGCGATCCACAAGCTGCAGATCGGCGACCAGGCTGCCCGGCGCATTGTGCTCGGGGATTGGGACAAGCAGGGTTGGGCGTTGCAGGTGGATGAGCAAGGCTTTCAGTTGGCGGCGTTTGACTTCGTCAACCCGCAACTCGCATTGCCTGGCGCCTGATCCTCAAACCCACTGATAGAGATCAAAATGTGGAGGGGGGGCAAGCCCCCTCCCACAATTGATTGCATTTGAGTCTTTGCCAATCAGTGGCCGGACGCTTCCGGCCCTGCCTTGGCACCAAACGGCGGCTTGGCCAGCCACACCAGCAACATCAACGCCATGAACATCCAGCCCAGCAACGTGAAATAGTCCACGGTGGACATCATGTACGCCTGGCTGGTGAGGATGTGATCCAACTGCGTATAAGCCTTCTGCCCCGCTCCGCCCAGCGCCTGTAGGGCATCGCGGGTGGCCGAGTCATAGGGCGTCATGCTTTCGCTCATGTACGCATGGTGCTGGTCGGCGCGGCGGATCCAGATCCAAGTGGTCAGCGACGCCGCAAAGCTACCGCCCAGGGTACGCAGGAACGTGGCGAGCCCGGCACCGTCGGCGATCTGCTGCGGAGGCAGGTCGGACATCAGGATGCTCAGGGTCGGCATGAAGAACAATGCCACGCCGATCCCCATAAACAGTTGCACCAGGGCGATATGGGTAAAGTCCACTTCATTGGTGAAGCCCGCGCGCATAAAGCAGCTCAGGCCAATCGCCAGGAACGCCAGGCCCGCCAGCAGACGCAAGTCGAACTTGTGCGCGTACTTGCCCACGAACGGCGACATCAGCACCGGCAGAATACCGATCGGCGCCACCGCCAGCCCGGCCCAGGTGGCGGTGTAGCCCATCTGGGTCTGCAACCACTGCGGCAGGATCAGGTTGATGCCGAAGAAACCGGCATAGCCGAGGATCAACACGATGGTGCCGATGCGGAAGTTACGGTAAGCGAACAGCCGCAGGTTGACCACCGGATGCTCGTCGGTCATTTCCCAGATCACAAACACCGCCAGGGCAATCGCCGAGATCGCCGCGCCGATAATGATGAAATTGGATTCGAACCAATCCAGGTCATTGCCCTTGTCGAGGATGATCTGCAACGCGCCAACCCCGACGATCAAGCTGAGCAACCCGACGTAATCCATGGGTTGGTAACTGGTGTGCACCGGACGTTTCTTCAACTGCGAGCGCACCACCATCACCGCAAAGATGCCGATGGGTACGTTGATAAAGAAGATCCACGGCCAGCTGTAACTGTCAGTGATCCAACCGCCGAGGATCGGCCCGGCAATCGGCGCCACCACCGTGACCATCGCCAGCAGCGCCAAGGCCATGCCGCGCTTGGCCGGCGGGTACACCGCGATCAGCAGCGTCTGGGTCATCGGGTACAACGGCCCGGCCACCAGGCCTTGCAGTACCCGAAACCCGATCAATTCGGGCATCGAGGTGGAAATCCCGCAGAGGAACGACGCCAATACAAACAACATGGTCGCCCACAGGAACAGCTTCACCTCGCCAAAGCGCCGGCTCAACCAACCGGTGAGCGGCAAGGCAATCGCGTTGCTCACCGCAAACGAGGTGATCACCCAGGTGCCCTGCTCCGAACTCACGCCCAGGTTGCCGGAGATAGTCGGCAACGCCACGTTGGCGATGGTGGTGTCGAGCACCTGCATAAAGGTCGCCAGCGACAGGCCAATAGTGGCCATCAACAGGCTGGGCGGCGTGAACGAGGCTTCCTTGCTCATCAGCGTTGCGCAGCCTTGGGAGCGGCGACGCTGTTGGCATGGATCAGTTGCGTGATCATGGCATCGGCCTCGGCCAGTTGCTGGTCATACACCGTGGTGGTGAACGACGCCTTCTGCGGCGGTTGTTGCGCCAGCACCGGGCCGCTCTGGTCATGCAGGTCGACGCTGACCACCGTGCTCAAGCCCACGCGCAGCGGGTGCTTGGCCAGTTCTTCGGCGTTGATGTGGATGCGCACCGGCACACGCTGCACGATTTTGATCCAGTTACCGGTAGCGTTCTGCGCCGGCAGCAAGGCGAATGCGCTGCCGGTTCCGGCGCCGAGGCTGTCGACGGTGCCGCTGTATTTAACGTCGCTGCCGTAGATGTCCGACTCAATGTCCACCGGCTGGCCGATACGCATATCGCGCAGTTGGGTTTCCTTGAAGTTGGCGTCGATCCACAGCTGGTCCAGTGGGATCACCGCCATCAACGCCGTGCCTGGTTGCACGCGCTGGCCCAATTGCACGCTGCGCTTGGCCACGTAGCCGGTGACCGGCGCGATCAAGGTGCTGCGCGCGTTGGTCAGGTAAGCCTGGCGCAGTTGCGCGGCGGCGGCCTGCACGTCGGGGTGCGAGCTGATCACCGTGTCGTCCACCAGGGCGTTGGTGGTTTTGAGTTGCTGTTCAAGGTTGGTCAGGGCGTTCTTGGCTGCGGTCAGGCTGTCACGGGCGTGGGACAGTTCTTCCTGGGAAATCGCCCCGCCCTGGGCCAGGGTCTTACGGCGGTTGTAGTTGTCCTGAGCAGTCTGCACGTCGGCTTTCTGCGCATTGACCTGGGCTTTCATGCCGTCAACGTTGCTGTACAAGCCACGTACCTGGCGCACGGTGCGCGCCAGGTTGGCCTGGGCACTTTGCAGGCCGACAGCGGCGTCGTTCGGGTCGAAATTGACCAGCACCTGGCCGGCATGCACCAGGTCGCCATCATCGGCGCCGATGCTGACCACGGTGCCGGTGACCAGCGGGGTGATTTCCACCACGTTGCCATTCACATAGGCATCGTCGGTGCTTTCATTGAAGCGCCCGTACAGTTCGTACCAACCCCACACGCCGACCACGCCCAGGATGACGATCAAGGCGAGGCCGATCAGCATGACTTTGCGCTTGCGCGGGTTGTTGTTGGTGTTCGGTTGCGGTGTGGCGTTGGAGTGTTCGGCAGTGGCCATAACAAATACCTCGAATTATTCCGTGCGGGTGGCAGGGGTGGTCGACGCGACATTACTGGCGCTGTAACCGCCGCCCAGGGCCTGCATCAATTGGATCGACAGGGTGATTTGCCCGGCATTGAGGGTCGCCAGCTGACGCTGGGCCTGCAGCAGCTGCTGCTCGATGCTGAGCACGTCCAGGTAGCTGCCGATGCCGGAGCCGTAGCGCTGGACCACCGTGTCGTAGGACTGCTGGGCAATGTCCGTAGCGTGTTGCTGGGCCTGGATCTGCCGGCCGGTGTCGCGCAGTTGCGACAAGGTGTTGCCGATATCGCCCAGGGCTTGCACCAGGGTTTTGTTGTATTGCGCCACGGCCAGGTCGTAGTCAGCGTCGCGGGCATCAAGGTCGGCACGCAGGCGGCCGCCGTCGAAGATCGGCAACGAGACCGTCGGCGCAATATTGAAGAAGCGGCTGGCCGAACCGAACATGGCATCGCCTAGCAACGACTCGGCGCCGGCGCTGGCGCTGAGATTGAGGTTGGGGTAGAAGCGGGTTTTGCTCGCATCGATATTGCGACCCGCCGCCTCCACGCGCCAGCGCGCGGCGATCAGATCGGGGCGCCGGCCCAGCAGCTCGGCGGGCAGCACCGCAGGCACCGCCACAGCGGCGGGCTTGAGCACGGCCGGGCGTGCCAGTTCGCCGCCACGGTCCGGGCCTTTACCGAGCAACACCGCCAGGGCGATCTTGGCGCTCTGCAGTTGTTTTTGCGCATCGATCAACTGCGACTCGGAACTCGCCGCCAGGCTTTCGGTTTGCTGGTACTGGTAGTGGCTGTCGATGCCCGAATCCAGGCGACGCTGGCTCAGTTCGAGCATCTGCCGGGTGCGCTTGAGGTCTTCTTCAGTGAGGTCACGCACGATGTGGGCCTGGCCCAGATCGCTGTAGGCCTTCGCCACATCGGCGGCCAGGGTCAGGCGCGCGGCCTGTTGATCGACTTGGGCGGCACGCGCCTGGCCCAACGCGGCCTCCCAGGCGGCGCGCTGGCCACCCCAGAGGTCAAAGGTGTAATTGAAGCTGGCGCCGATGTTGCGCACCGTCGAGTAGGCATCGCCCTCCCCGCGCGGGTCCTGGTCTTTGGCCAGGCGCGAACGGCTCACACCGGCGCTGGCATCCAGGGTCGGCATGCGCGCGGCGTCGGCGGCGTAGGCAGCCGCTTGGGCCTGATGCGCACGGGCGCTGGCTACTTGCATATCCGGGCTGTTTTGCAGGGCTTCGTTGATCAGGCCGTCGAGCTGCGGGTCGCCGAGGCTTTTCCACCAATCGGCGCTCGGCCAGGCAGCACTGGAGAGGGTCACCCCACTCAAGGACTTGCCGGTTTGCAACGTATTGGCATCGAGGCGCTGGCCCTGGGTGTCGAGGCCGCTGTAGTTGGCGCAGCCGGCCATGCTCATGGCCATGAGCACCAGGCATAGGGCGCGTGTGTTCATGCTTTACCTACCCGCTGCAGGGTGATGGGGTCACCTGCGGCTATCAGAATTTTCTTGAGGATGCTTTCCAGGGTTTCCAGCTCGCCAGGTTCGAGCACACCAGCCAGCTGATTCAGCGCAGCGGCGCCGATGTGCGGCAGCATGTCCGCCAAGCGCTGGCCGTCGGCGGTGAGGACCAGTTGCACCTGGCGCCGGTCCTGTTCGGAGCGCTGCCGGCACAGCAAGCCTTTCTGCTCCAGGCGATCGAGCATGCGCGTCATCGAGCCGCTATCCAGGGACAGGTTGCGGCATAGCTCCGCCGGGGTGTCGACACCGAACTGGGCCATGATGATCAACACCTTGAACTGCGCGGCGGTGATGCCGTGGGGTTCCATATGGGTGTCGATGATGCGGTCCTTGAGAATCGCGGCGCGGCCCAGCAACAGGCCAAGGTGGCAGTTGTGGAAGTTGTCAGGGGTGAAGTGCGGCATAGAAAGTCACCTTATTACTGCCTAGGCAGTGAATGTGTGACGAGATATTACTGCCTAGGCAGCGAAAGTCAAATGGAATAGTTAGGTTGCTTGGTAGTTTGCCGATGGGTGGGTGAAAGATAGACTTAATGTGTGAGGGGGCTTGGTGTGGTGAGCGGGCTTGCCGTGGTGAGCGGGCTTGCCCCGCGCTGGGCTGCGAAGCGGCCCCATTCCACGCGATGTGGTTTTAGCTGATACACCGAGGCGCCTGGGTTTGGGTCTGCTTCGCAGCCCAGCGCGGGGCAAGCCCGCTCACCACAGAAACCTCATTTTCTTGGGTTTTGTTTTCACCGCAGATGTGTAGATATCTAAGCAAATCATAAAGGCTGAGATATAGCACGGTGGTGAGCAGGCTTGCCCTGCGCTGGGCTGCGAAGCGGCCCCATTCCAGGCGATGTGGTTTAGCTGATACACCGAGGTGCTTGGGTTTGGGTCTGCTTCGCAGCCCAGCGCGGGGCAAGCCCGCTCACCACAGCAAGCTCGCTCCTACATTTCTATCCCCGTTGGGTTTAGAAATCGCGCTTGTAGAAGATATCCAAGGAACTGGCCACGCCGCTGGCCACTTCCAGGTAGACCTTTTTGCTCAGCAGGTAGCGCAAGGCGATGGTGTTGGCCGGTTCGAATACCCCAACCCCATAGCGCAGGCTGAGTTTCTCGGTGATTTTGCCGCTGGCGACCACGGCGGTGTTGTTGCCGCTGCCTTGGGTGTCGAGGTCGAAGTCGCGGATGCCGAGCTTGTTGGCGATGTCCGAGGTCACCCCGGCGCTGCCCATCAGGCCCAGGCCCAGGGCGGCTTGGGCGAGCATATTGTTGTCTTCACCAGTGGTGCTCAGCGGACGCCCCAGTACCAGATAGGACAGCGCCTGCTCCTGGCTCATGGCCGGTTCCGAGAAGATTTGCGTGGTGGGCTGCTCGGCGCTACCGCTCAGGCGAATACCGGCGGTCACGTCGTCGGTCTTGCGGATCGCCTCGATGTCCAGGTACGGCTGGTCCAGCGGCCCGGCGAACAGTAGGCGTGCACGCCGCACGTCGAGCTTCTGCCCATAGGCGCGGTAGCGGCCGTCGTTGAGCCATAGCTCGCCCCGAGTGTCCAGGTTATCGCCGATATGTACCTGGCCCTGCACCTTGGCGGTCAGACCAAAGCCGGAGAAATTCAGGCGTTCTTCACCCACCACCACGTCGATATCCATGGCCATGGCCATCGGCGGCTTGCCCTCCTCGGTCTGGCTGCCAATGATCACCGTGTCATCCGACACCTTGACCGTCGACGGCGGCAGTTCACGCACGGTGATATCGCCGCGCGGAATCTGCACCTTGCCGGCGATGGCCAGCCGGTCGTTCTTGAGGCTGATCGTCAAGTCGGGCGCCACTTCCAGCTCGGCATAGGGTTCGACGGTGACCGGCAGTTGCGCGCCTTGCAGGTGCAGGTCCACCGCCAGGGCCTGGCCCCAGTCGATCTGCCCCTTAAGGCTGCCCTGCCCGGCTTTACCGCTGCGCCAGCCGCCATTCAACTGCACACTTTCACCGGCGATCAGCGCCTGCACATTCAGCCCTTCGAGGCTGATGGGCAGTTCGGGCCCGGACACTTCGCCGCCCACCAGGTTGACGCTGCCGTTGACCTGCGGTGCCAGCAGGCCACCGCTGATGCGGCCGTTGCCGTTGAGCTTGCCGCTGAGTTTTTCCACCATTGGCACGAATGGCCGCGCCACGGCCAGATCCAGCCCCATGAGGCTGAACTGGCCGGTGATCGGCTTGTTTTTCGGCAATGGATTGATCTGCGCCTGCAACAGCAACTCACCGAGTTTGCCGCCATGGAAGTTCAGCTGCGTGTCGATGCGCCGGGGGTTGAGGGTGGTTTCCAGCTTGAGGGTGTCGTAGGGAAAGTCCAACCACTGGGCCTTGTCCTTGACGCGCAAGGTGCCACCGCTGGCATCCACCGACACCACCCCTTTGGGGCCACTGGCGGGCAGGTCCAGTTGCAGGTCGGCGTTGAGTCGGCCCTGCCAGGCGAAATCCTTGGGCAAAAACGCCGCCAGGCTGTCGATGGGGAACTGCTTGAGGTGGTAGCGCAACTTCGGCTCGGGCATCAGACGCTGGTCTTCGCCACACAGGCTCGACGCGCCGGAGACCCAGCAGTGCGCCGCAAATGTCAGTCGGCCATCGGCCAGGCGTTCGATTTTGGCCGGGGACTGCAGCCGCCAGTCCTGGCCACCGGCCTGCACATCGCCGCTGGCCAGACGCCCGCGCCAGTTGCCCTTGTCGAGAGTGCCGTCCAGGGCCAGAGCCAATTTGACCAGGGGCCCGGCCAGGTCGAGCTGGACCTTTTGCTGGCGGATGTCGCCCTGGGCGCTGGCGGTAAGCGTGCCGACCTGGGTGTCACCGCTCTGGATGCCGCTGCCCTTGAGGTCGATTTTCGCGCGCTGGGCGCTATCCAACGTGGCATCGAGGCTGAGGGTTTGCAGGCGGTTGTCGGCGAACGCCAGTTGCTGGCCCTTGAGGCCGAGCTTGCCCTGGGGTGCCTTGAGCGTACCGGCCACGTCGAGCCGGCCGTTGATCTGACCGCGCAACTGCGGCCACAACTGGGCCAGGCGTGCGAGCTTGATATCGATCTGCCCGGCCAGACGCTGCTGCAGGCTGCCGCTGCCCTGGATGCGGTTGTCGCCCAGGCGCAAGTCGAGATTGGCCAGGGTCCACTGCTCGCCGGCGCCATCGGCCTTGGCCGCCAGCACGGCGGTTTGCCCGCGCAGGCGGCCTTTGAGGTCGAGGTCGGCGTTGAGTTTGAGCTGCTCGTTCTTGAATTCGCCCTTGCTGCGTAGCGGGCCGGCCAGGGTGCCGGGCAACTCCGCCACCCAGTACGCAGGGTTCAGCGCCGACAGGTCCAGCGCAGTGTCCCAGGCGATGCCATCGGCGAATTGCAGGTTCAAGTGACCTTCGGCCTTGCCCTGGCCGGCGCTCAGTTTCAGCTCCGGCAGGAACACCTGCGTAAGGTCGCCGCTGAACGGCGTGACCACCGAAAATGGGCCGGCCGGGCCATCGAGGTCGGCCGTGAGGTTGCCGAGGTAATTACCATCTTTATAAGCAACCTCGCCATTGAAGGTACGTAACGTCACCTGGGGCTCGTCGATCAGCGGGTACAGGCGATGCCACGGGAAATCCAGCCAGGCGATTTTGGCATCGGCGCTGAAGCCTTGCTGCCAGTCCAGGTTGGCGCTGAGTTTCAGGCTTTGTTTGTCGCCGGCATTTACGTCCAGGCCGGCGATCTGCGCGCCTTTGGCGTCTACTTTGCCTTGCAGCAACAGATCGACTGGGCCTTTTTCCGCCGGCAACACGGCCTTGCCTTGCAGTTGGTAGCCACGGCTCAGGTCGCCCTTGGCAGTAAGGTCCAGTTGATTGAGCTGCAGGGTATCGGGCAAATCAGCGCTGGGCTTGAAGCCATCGGCGGTGATGTGTAATTGGGCGGGCAGGTTTTCCGCCAGGGGTTGCAGTTCGCCGCTGAGCTTGGCCGGCAGGTAGCCGCTGCTGTCGGCGTCGAGTTTGAGGGTTTTGAGCAGGTCGCCGTCGACCTTCAGCGCCACTGTCCACGGCGCACCGCCGGGTGCGTAAGGCAGGCTCAGGTTGCCACTGGCGGTCAACGGCCAATCACCGCGGGGCTGCAACAGGCCGCTCAGGTCCAGTACCAGATCGTCGCGCTGCAGGTGCACGGCGTCGATCTGCATGCCCGCCGCCGTCCAGTGCGCCGCCAGTTGCAGGCCCTTGAGCTCCTCGCTGCCGTTGAACAACAGGCGACCGACGCGAACCTCGCCCAATTGCAGGGCTACCGGTAGTTTCAAGTCCGGCAGTTGGACCGGCCCGCTGCTCTCGTCGCCACTGGGGGGAAATTGCAGGCTGACCTGTTCCACCTCCAGTCGGTCGATGCACAAGGTCATGCGCAGCAAGCAAGCCGGCGACCAGGCAAACGTCGGCGCCTGGAGTTCGACGCGGCTGCTGCCCTGCTCCCAGAGCAGATGGTCGGCGCGCCATTGGCCGCCCAAACGGCCCTGGAAATTCTCCACGCTCAACCCCGGCACACGCGCCAGCGCCCAACGGCTGCCGGCCTGGGTGCCGAGTATCGCCCAACCCGTCAGCACCCCTATGGCGAGGACGGCCACCACGGCCAGCCCGGCTATTTTCACCCCACGCATCACAACTCAGGCCCCATGGAAAAGTGCAAACGAACGCCGCCCGGATCTTCCAGGGCATGGGCCAGGTCCAGACGAATCGGCCCGACCGGCGAGACCCAGCGGATGCCGACGCCGACGCCGGTCTTCAGGCTGGGCAGCTCCAGATTGTTGAAGGAGTTGCCCTGGTCGATAAAGGTCGCGATCCGCCATTTTTCGGCGATGGAATATTGATACTCGGCACTCAGCGCCACCATGTAGCGCCCACCGATGCGATCGCCGCGGTCGTTTTCGGGGGACAACGTCTGGTACTCGTAGCCGCGCACGCTTTGGTCGCCACCGGCAAAAAAACGCAGCGACGGTGGCACTGATTTATAGCCATTGGTGGCACTGCCGCCCACTTGGGCACGGGCGAGGAAGCGATGGTTGTCCCACAGGGTGGTCAGGCCTTTGACCATCGCCGTGCCGTACAGCAAATTGGTGTCTGAACCCAGCCCTTCCTTGGCCACCTTGGTGTCCAATTGCAGGCGATAGCCATGGTGCGGGTCGATGCGATTGTCACTGCGCAGGTAGGAATAACTGACGCCCGGCATCAACAGGTTGCTCAAGCCCGAATCGTCACCCAGGCGGTACTCTTCGCGCTGCCATTTGAGCGAGATCACCCGCGTCCAGCCGCTGGGTAGCTTGCTGTGCCATTCCGGGCCGAGGGTGAGCAATTTACTCAGGGTGTCGGTGTTGGCGATTTCTTCGTTCTGGTAGCCGCCGGCGAAACGCAGTTTGTCGGTAAGCGGCGGGTCGAGGGGAATGTCGTACCACAGGCCGACGTTCTGCCGTGGCGCCGACAGCTCGGCTTCCCAGCCATAGCTATGGCCCTGAGGGTTGACCCAATGTCGCGTCCAGTTGGCTTTGCCGCGCGGGCCGACGTCGGTGGAGTAACCCAGGCCCAGGCCCATGGTGCGCGGCTTGCGTGTGTCCAACTGCACGGCCACCGGGATCACGTCATTGGTGGCGGCGGCGGGCGCGGCGTCCACGCGCACGCCTTCGAAAAACCCGCTGGCCTGCAAGTTCTGGTTGAGTTCGGCAATAAGCTCGGAGTCGTAGGGGTCGCCGCTTTTGAACGGCACCATGCGGTGCAGCAGGTCTTCGTCGAACGGCGTATCGCCGGCAAAACTGACCTTGCCGAGGGTGTAGCGCGGGCCGCTGTCATACACCAGTTCGATATCGGCGACGCCGGCCTGGGGGTCCACCGCGAGGGTCTGCCGGGTAAAGCGCCCGCTGAAAAAACCGTAGCGCGAGGCCTGGTTCTGGATCAAACGCTTGGCGTCTTCGTAATGGCCGTGGTTGAGGATGGCGCCGGATTTAAGGTCGTCGCTGGCGGGTACGCGAAACGCTTTGAGGTTCGCCGCCGGGCCATCGACCCGAATGGTCACATCACGCAAGTGCACCGGTTCGCCAGGGTCGATGTTGAGGATCAGGCGCGGGTTCTTGCCTCCCTGCACGTCGCTGTCGATGCGCGGTTGATAAAAGCCCAGCGCCTGGGCGGCTTTGCGCGCCTGCTCCTCGGCGCCACGGCTGAACCGCAGCAGGGCCTCTTCATCACGATCGCCAACGCCGCCGATATAGCCTTCGATATTGGCTTTCAACGCGTCGTTGGCGGGTTTGATGCGCACGTCCAATTCGCTTTGTGCCAGTGCGCCGCAGCTTGTAAACAGCAGAATCAAGCTGCTGGTGAATCTTCCTGGAAACTTCATAGGCGCGGATGCTACACGAGCGGGCGAGAAACGTAGAACTCGGAAAGTTCTGAAAAAATCTGCATCACGCCGTGGCGGCCTGCAATACCTGAGGGTTGGGGTGAAAAAAAACATGCTCCAACACCGGCCCCACTGCCACTTCACCGATTTCCTCATAACCCTGGCGTTTATAAAACTCCAGGTAACGCGAATTGCCCGTGTCGAGCACCACGCCGGACGAATGCGGGTCTTCGGCGCACCAGTTATGCACCGCCTGCAACAACTGCTCACCGTAATGCTTGCCCTGGAACTGCGGATGAATCCCCAGCAGCGGCAGCATATGCACCGACTCGCTGGGCAAGCACGCCAGCACGGCATGGTGATAATCCAGATAACGCCGCGTGCCGCGCACCCCGGTGCTCAGCCACATGCGCAATTGCCAGGCCCAGCTCTCGGTGATTCCCAGGCGCCGTTGCGGGGGCGCGATCAGCGCGATGCCGATCAGACGGTCATTCACAAACAGGCCAATGGCCGGCAGCTTCTGGAAGAAGTGCTGCTTGACCAGCTCACGCACGGTGGCGCGCACCCGCTGTTCATAGCCAGGACGCTCGGCCTCAAAGATATAGGCGAATGTCGGTTCGTGGCGGTAAGCCTGGTACAACAGGGAACGGGCTTCGCGGGAATAGCCGCTGTTGAGCAAACGGATGTCGGCGATGGCAGTCGAAGTCTCAGGCATACAGTCAATCTCAGTGGGCGCCACTCAAAGGATGGCGTTCTTATGGGTACGAACCTACGCAGCACCAGTCGTTCCCAGACATTAGCAGCGCATCTGCCCTACCGCCACGCTGGCCCCCGTCTGACTTGTCGGCTAGCATCGCCCTTTTTGCCAAGACCGGACTGCCGACCATGAAAATCGTCTCCTTCAATATCAACGGGCTGCGCGCCCGCCCTCATCAGTTGGCGGCGCTGATTGAAAAGCATCAACCGGATGTGATCGGCCTGCAGGAAACCAAGGTTCACGACGACCAGTTCCCTCTCGCCGAAGTGCAAGCCCTTGGCTATCACGTGTATTACCACGGGCAGAAAGGCCACTACGGCGTGGCCCTGCTCTCGCGTCAGCCAGCGTTGAGCGTGCATAAAGGCTTTGCCAGCGATGAAGAAGACGCCCAGCGCCGCTTTATCTGGGGCACCTTTGCCGACGAGAACGGCCAGCCGGTCACCATCATGAATGGCTACTTCCCCCAAGGCGAAAGCCGCGACCACCCCACCAAATTTCCGGCCAAGCAGCGCTTCTACGAAGACCTGCAGCAATTGCTGGAAAGCCAGTTCAGCAACGACCAGGCACTGGTAGTGATGGGCGACGTGAATATTTCCCCGGAAGATTGCGACATCGGCATCGGCGCCGACAACGCCAAACGTTGGCTCAAGACCGGCAAATGCAGCTTCCTGCCCGAGGAGCGCGAGTGGATGGCGCGCCTGAAAAACTGGGGCCTGGTGGACAGTTTTCGGCACCTGAACCCGGACGTGACCGACCGTTTCAGCTGGTTCGACTACCGCAGCCGCGGCTTTGAAGATGAGCCCAAGCGCGGCCTGCGCATCGACGTGATCATGGCGTCCACGGGCTTGCTGCATCGGGTCAAGGATGCGGGGGTGGATTATGAATTGCGTGGTTTGGAGAAACCCTCGGACCATGCGCCGATCTGGCTTGAATTGAGCTGACGGGCTTGATCAAGTGTGGGAGTGGCCGTCAGTCAGTCATATTTATGCAACCTGACTGACTTAATCTCGCGGCACTCCCTTTGGCTTGAGAAGGTGCCGGCATGACGCTGCGCGTTCTGTTCCTGTTGTGTTGCCTATTGCCCCTCGCCGCCGTGGCCGTCCCCCTGCCCGCCCCCGATCATGGTCCGGCGTTGCGCATCCAAGGTTCCAACACCATTGGCGCGGCATTGGGCCCGGCACTGGTCAAGGGGTTGATGGCGCAGCAGGGTTTGCAAGACGTACACAGCGAGCCGGCCGACGGAGCCAATGAACAGCGGATCGTCGGCAAAACGCGCCAAGGCAAGACGGTGACCGTCGAGGTGGCGGCCCATGGTTCCAGCACCGGTTTTGCAGCGCTTAAAAAAACCAGCGCGGACTTGGCCGCCTCGTCCCGACCCATCAAGGACAGCGAACTGGTGGACCTCGAACCCCTGGGCGACCTGAAAAGCCCAGACGCCGAACAGGTGATCGCCATCGATGGCCTGGCCATCATCCTTAACCCACGCAACCCGCTAACGACGTTGAACACCGTGCAACTGGCGCAGATCTTCAACGGCGAGATCAGCACCTGGGAGGCGTTGGGCGGGGTCGGCGGGCCGATCCATGTGTATGCGCGGGATGATCAGTCGGGCACCTACGACACCTTCAAAGAGCTGGTACTGCGCCTGCGCGGTAAGCCGTTGGTGGCGAGCGCCCAGCGTTTCGAATCCAGCGAGCAGTTGTCCGACGCGGTCAGCGGCGATCCCCAAGGCATCGGCTTTATCGGCCTGCCCTACGTGCGCCAGGCCAAGGCGGTGGCGGTTGTCGACGGGGATTCGCAACCGATGCTGCCGTTGAACAGCCTGATCGCCACCGAGGATTACCCGCTGTCACGCCGTTTGTACCTTTACTTGCCACCGTCGAACCGCAACCCCTGGGCCGATGCGCTGGTGGACTTTACCCAGAGCCCCAAGGGCCAGGCGATTGTGGCGGCCAACGGCTTTATCGCGCAGCAGGTGCAAGCCATGGCCGTGACACCGCGCCCCACGATGCCCGACGACTACCAGGCAATAGCCCGCGACGCCCAGCGCTTGAGCGTGAATTTTCGCTTCGAAGAAGGCAGCGCCAGCCTCGACAACAAGGCACGCCAGGACCTGCAACGGGTGGTGGCGTACCTGAAAAGTCACGACAAGCTCAATAAGCAGGTCACGCTAGTGGGCTTTGGCGACGCCAAGAATGACCCGCAGCGCGCAGCATTACTGTCCAAGCTGCGTGCCATGGCGGTGCGGCGCGAGCTGGTTCGCAGCGGCGTGGTGCTGCGCGATATCCGTGGGTTCGGGGCGCAGATGCCGGTAGCGGCGAATACGGCGGATGAGGGGCGGATCAAGAATCGGCGGGTGGAGGTGTGGGTGTATTGAGGCTTGGGTGTTGGGTTGCTGGCACTGGCCTTATCGGGGGCAAGCCCCCTCCCACACTGACTGGAAGCACACGATCACAGGTGGGAGGGGGCTTGCCCCCGATGCAGGCGCCGCGTTCTTACTGCCCGCCGCGCATCAACTCCCGAGGCACGTACTTGCCGATCTCGAACTTGCCGATCGCCGCGCGGTGCACTTCGTCCGGGCCGTCGGCCAGGCGCAGGGTGCGCTGCATGGCGTACATGTAGGCCAAGGGGAAGTCGTTGGACACCCCGGCACCGCCGTGGATCTGGATCGCGCGGTCGATCACCTTCAGGGCGACGTTCGGCGCCACCACTTTGATCTGGGCGATTTCGCTTTTCGCCACTTTGTTACCCACGGTGTCCATCATGTACGCCGCCTTCAGGGTCAGCAGGCGCGCCATGTCGATTTCCATGCGTGAGTCGGCGATCTTGTCGATATTGCCGCCCAACCGCGCCAACGGTTTGCCGAATGCGGTACGGCTGACCGAGCGCTTGCACATCAGTTCCAGCGCGCGCTCGGCCATGCCGATCGAGCGCATGCAGTGGTGGATACGGCCCGGGCCAAGGCGCCCCTGGGCAATCTCGAAGCCACGCCCTTCGCCCAACAACACGTTTTCGTAGGGTACGCGCACGTTGTCGAACAGCACTTCGGCATGGCCGTGGGGCGCGTCGTCGTAACCGAACACCGGCAGCGGCCGCAGGATTTTCACCCCGGGGGTGTCCACCGGCACCAGGATCATCGAGTGCTGCTGGTGACGCGGCGCATCGGGGTTGCTCAGGCCCATAAAGATCAGGATCTTGCAGCGTGGATCGCAGGCGCCGGAAGTCCACCATTTCTTGCCGTTGATCACCCACTCGTCGCCCTGGCGTTCGGCGCGGGCGGCCATGTTGGTGGCGTCCGAGGAAGCCACGTCCGGTTCGGTCATGGCGAATGCCGAGCGGATCTCGCCGCGCAGCAGTGGTTCGAGCCAGCGCTGTTTCTGTTCGGCATTGGCGTAGCGCACCAGCACTTCCATATTGCCGGTATCCGGCGCCGAGCAGTTGAACGGCTCCGGCCCCAGCAGCGAACGGCCCATGATTTCCGCCAGGGGCGCGTATTCGAGGTTGGTCAGGCCAGCGCCCAGTTCGGACTCGGGCAAGAACAAATTCCACAGGCCCTCGGCTTTAGCCTTGGCTTTGAGTTCTTCCATGATCGCAGTGGGCTGCCAACGGTCGCCTTCGCTGACCTGGCGTTCAAACACCGGCTCGGCGGGGTAAACGTAAGCGTCCATGAACGCAGTGACGCGTTCACGCAGTTCCTGAACCTTGGGCGAATAGGCGAAATCCATGAGCAGCTCCCTTCTTGGAGAGGTTGTTTAGGTCATGCAATCGATGCTAGAACAGCGTTGATAATTTACCTAGCCTATTCTCGGCGTGTATTAACATTCATCACCGATATATGATCGGCGTATGAACACCTAACAATAAGAGCGCAACGAAATGAATCTGAGCAAGGTCGACCTCAACCTCTTCATCGTCTTTGACGCGATCTACACCGAAGCCAACCTGACCCGCGCCGGGCAGATTGTCGGCATCACCCAACCGGCGGTGTCCAACGCTCTGGCCCGCCTGCGCGAGACCTTCAACGACCCGCTGTTCGTGCGCACCGCCCAAGGCATGGTGCCCACGCCGATGGCGCAGAACATCATCGGCCCGGTGCGCAATGCGCTGTCGCTGCTGCGGGTGTCGGTGCAGGAAAGCCGCATCTTCAACCCGCAACAGGCGGCCAAAACCTACCGCATCAGCATGACCGACCTTACCGAGGCGGTGATCCTGCCGCCGCTGTTCCAGCGCCTGCGCCGCCTGGCGCCCACGGTGGTGATCGAGAGTTTCCTGTCCAAGCGCCGCGAAACCACCAAAGAACTGGCCGCCGGGCGCCTGGACTTTGCCGTGGACGCGCCGCTCAATACCGACCCGCAGGTACGTCACGTCAAGCTGATGGAGGACCGCTACGTCTGCGCCATGCGCAAGGGCCACCCGATGGCGGGCAAGGACAAATTCACTTTGGACGACTACCTGTCGCTGACCCATATCCATATCTCCAGCCGTCGCAACGGTCTGGGCCACGTCGACCTGGCGCTGGGCAAAATGGGCATCCAGCGCAAGATCGCCCTGCGCTCCCAGCATTACCTGATGGCCTCGCAAGTGCTGCAGCAGACCGACATGGTGATGACCGTGCCCGAGCGCTTTGCCCGACGCCATGAACTGCACTGGTTCAACTTGCCGGTCAACGACGTACCGCCGGTGGAAACCCACTTGTACTGGCACGAAAGCACCGACCAAGACCCGGCCAACCGCTGGATGCGCGAGCAGATGATCGAGCTGTGCCAACAAGTCACCGCCCACGAAAAGAAGCTCGACAAACAACAAGCTTGAGCGCCCCTCCCGTGCAATGGACTACCAAGGAGCCCTTTGTGGGAGGGGGCTCGCCCCCGATGGTCCGCGCAGCGGACCTTGACGTTCACGTCAACCTACCTTTAGCTTAGCGCCAGAACTTTCTTGAGCGCCGCCATGAGCACTACCTACAGTATTTCCGACCTCGCCCGCGAGCTGGATATCACCACCCGCGCCATTCGTTTCTATGAAGAACAGGGCCTGCTGGCCCCTGAGCGGCGTGGCCAGGAGCGCATTTACAGCGCGCGGGACAAGGTCAGCCTCAAGCTGATCCTGCGCGGCAAGCGCATCGGCTTTTCCCTGGCCGAGTGCCGCGAATTGATCGAACTCTATGACCCCAGCAGCGGCAACCACATCCAGCTCAACAGCATGCTGGCCAAGATCGCCGAGCGCCGTGAGCAGTTGGAACAGCAACTGCTGGATATCGAACAGATGAAGCTGGAACTGGACACCGCCGAAGAGCGTTGCACCCAGGCCCTGGCCCAAACCATGCGCCAAGCCGGCGATTGATCAGAAGGTGACCGCCATGACCCTCCCCTCCCACGTCCGCCTGGTTGAAGTCGGCCCGCGCGACGGTTTGCAGAACGAAGCCAACCCCATCAGCGTCGCGGACAAGGTTCAATTGGTCGACGCCCTCAGCGCCGCCGGCTTGAGCTATATCGAAGTCGGCAGTTTTGTTTCGCCCAAGTGGGTGCCGCAAATGGCCGGCTCCGCCGAAGTGTTCGCCCAGATCCAGCGCAAACCCGGCGTGACCTATGGCGCATTGGCACCGAACCTGCGCGGTTTCGAAGACGCGCTGGCCGCCGGGGTCAAGGAAGTAGCTGTGTTCGCGGCCGCGTCCGAGGCGTTTTCCCAGCGCAATATCAACTGTTCCATCAGCGAAAGCCTGGAACGTTTCGCGCCCATCATGGCCGCAGCCCAGCAACACGGGGTCAGTGTGCGCGGCTATGTGTCCTGTGTATTGGGCTGCCCCTATGAAGGCGAGATCGCCGCCGAACAGGTGGCGGTAGTGGCGCGGGAGTTGTATGCCATGGGCTGTTATGAAGTGTCGTTGGGCGACACTATCGGCACCGGCACGGCGGGCGCCACCCGACGCCTGTTTGAAGTGGTCGGCGCGCAGGTGCCACGGGACAAGTTGGCCGGGCATTTCCACGACACCTATGGCCAGGCCATCGCCAACGTGTACGCCGGGCTGCTGGAAGGCATCCAGGTGTTCGACAGCTCTATTGCCGGGCTTGGCGGCTGCCCGTATGCCAAGGGCGCCAGCGGTAACGTCGCGACCGAAGACGTGCTGTACCTGCTCAATGGCCTGGGCATTCACACCGGGGTCGACTTGGACGCCTTGATCCTCGCAGGCCGGCAGATCAGTCAGGTGCTGGGGCGCCCCAGCGGTTCGCGGGTGGCCAAGGCGCGTAACGCTGTGTGAGTAGCACGCCTGTGACAATGTGTTACCCAAGCCCTACACATCGAGTAACACGGGAACATATTTTGTCGTATTTGCCCCCGGTCATTTCCTACACAAAAATCAACTCCTTGATTTTAAAGACATTTTAAAAGTTGGCACGGCTTCTGCTATCTCTATGGCATAACAAGAATAAAAAGCGCCAAACCTAATAAAAATAAGACGAAACGACTCTGACATAACAAAAACAACACGGCAGAGACGCAGCTAACAGATTTTTTTGGAGAAGATGTGCTTCGCAGGGTACGGCGTGCCGAGACCCGCAACCGGATAGAGAAAAATAAAACTACCTTCAGGTAGCTACCACTGGTTGGATCGCTTGCGAAGAAGCAGATCAGCGCTCAAAAAAATACGTTTGCTCTTGATCCCGGATGGGGATCGCCAAAAACAGCGGTAAAGGGTAACGGTTGCCAAAAACAACAATAGACCGCCCCTCAATAATAAAAAAAGAGCAGGCAACGCACATTAAAGGGGACCTTCGGGTCCCCTTCGTGTTGTGGGCGTTCGGCTCCTCACACCGATGTGCCTTCGCTGGCCATGAAATTGTTCAACACCTTTCGAGTCAGGCGCTGCAATGCCTGTGTTTGCTCTTGCTGTCGCGCCGCCGCCAGTTGCTTGAGTTCCCCGTCGAAGAACGCACTGGGCATGGCGCCATCGACCAGAATGTCGTCTTTGCTTTTGCCCAACAGGCGCGCCAGCCTGTCGACCGCCGCGTCATGACGGCTCTGCCAGTCCGCTTGCGCCGCCAGGTCCGCCCCCGTGTTCTGCTCGCCTTGCACATCCGAAAGCTCGAACAACGCCGAGCTTTTTTCCTCGATCAATTCAATACCCGGGCCCATCAATGCCTGGAGCTCCTGCGGGTATCGGCTGCGCAGGTGTTTCTCCCAGAATTCACGTCCCACGAAAAAAGCGCTCTCGTCAGCGGTAACACTTTCGTTCCTGAGCACTTGCCGATAAGCACTGTCGAGGGCTTGCTGGCTCACATTGGCCTGCTGGGGAAACAGCATTTCACGGGTGTTTATCGGCAGCCCCAGCCTGTCCGCCAGCCCGATCCGGTAGGCCAGGATCACTTCGACCTGCTCGGTAAAACCCGGCCCGCGGGAAGCAACGTCCTGTTCAGCCACGGCGTCCACCAGCGTCAGACGGAACAACTGGCGGGCGATGCTGATCAGTGAGCCTTCGCTATCAGCTTCCCCCGCCTGCTCAAGCGCCTTCAACGCCAACAGCTCACTCTCGAGGTTCATGAACTCCACCGTACTGCCATCCCCGCAGGTGACACGATCATCGGCGATGCCAAACAGCGACTCGCGAATGGCCTGGCTTTGACTGGCGGCCTCCAACAAGTCCCACACCCGCTGGGTCAATGCGGCGCGGGTGACCGGCGAGGCGTATTCGGCGCTACGGGTAGTGTCAGCCAGGACCGTGAACAGGGCGGCCGAATCAGGGCAAGCCTTCACGTCGTCCCACAGCCGGGCGCGGTGCGTCTGTGCGGCGGCAGGCACCTCTCGCAACCACAGGGTCCGAGCCTCGTCCAACGTGACGTGGTCGGCCCACTGCGCCGGATCCACCGGCGCCTCCAGGCCAAGGCGTTCGCGGGTGGCCGCCGACAGCGGGTTCTCGTGCACGTTGATCCGGTCCAAGTGCTGATACGCATAGTCGGGCAAGGTTGTGATCTGGTTCGAGTGCAGGTCGATCCTGGCCAAGGACGTCAATTGCTCGGCCCCCATCGGAAAGGTCGTGGTGCCGGTGTCGGCCAGATAAAGTTGATTGAGGCTGCGCATGCCCCGCAGATCGGCGGTCCAGCCCAAGCGGCGATTGTCGGACAGATCGAGGATTTTCAGGTCTCGCATCCCTTCGAGGCGCGCACGACTGGCGTCGGTCAGTTGCAGGTCATTGCGACTCAGGTTGAGCTTGGTCAGCCCCGCCCCGCCATGGGTGAACTCCGGCAGTTGCGTGAGGTTGTTTTCGCGCATATTCAGCCAGCGCAGGCGGCCGAATGCGTTGAGAAAGGGGAGCGAGCCGTCCGACAGCCCCATTCGGCCTAAATCCAGGCTGCCCACATGATCCATATTCGCCGTTATCGGCGGCAGTTCACCCACCAGTTCGTCCGATAAATCCAGAATGTGGCCAATCGGTGTTTGATCCGCCGCATACGCTTGCGGCGACTGGCGCTGCCACGCGGCCATAATCGTCCCCGCGACCCTGCGACGAATTTGGCTGTGGCCCGGCTCTGCGTCCTGATGCCAGGCGTCCAGCGTCTGCTTCAGCTGGTTGTATTCCTCTTCGAGGCTGCTGAGGCGGGCTAGAACCTGGGCATCAGTCAAACCTTGAAGCCCATACAGGGCTTCGACTTCTTCAAGTGACTTCGACGGGTACAGATACATGGCTTTCATGGTGCAGATAAACGGCCGCCGCCCCGCGCCGCCCACCGGGCTAAGCGGGTACCCAAACCGCCCGTCCGCCAGGCGCATAGGCGACTTGAACCCCGGTTTGATGGCTTGCAAGCCAAGGGCCTGGCGCGTGCCCTCTTCGCTCAAGGGCTGTTGTGCGAGCTGCTCCTTCAACGCCTGGGTGGAGGCTTTCAGTTGCCGCCAATCCGTGCGCCCGCTGTAACCCACCCGCCAGAGCGCGGTGTAGAACGCATCTTTGTCCGAGCGCCAATACTCCAGATCATCGGGACCGCTGAACAGCTTCCACTCGTTGAGGCTGATGCGCACGAGGCGTAACTGCCTGGGCGCGTCAGCACGCCCGACGCGGTCCAATAATTCACCGTCATAGGTGTTAGCGCGTAACTCAAGACCCATGCCGTCAAGACGACCCGGCAGCGTCGCCAGCTTGTGCAGCGCCAGACGCACACTGTCCGGGGTGAGTTCGTTATCGAACAATAGATCGGTATGGGCGCGCAGGGCTCGGACCCTCTGCCCATAGCGGCGCGCCTCTTCAGCCAGACGCAACGGCACACGGGAGGTTTCGCCCATACGCGCCAACTCCTGGTCGGTGGCGTGGGCCAACAGGTCTTCGGCGATCAGTTTAGGCAAGCCTGGAAAGTCGCGCTGGAGCAGTTGCACATTCGCCTCACTGGACACGTCCCCGGCCGCGATTTCAAGGCCAAACAACCTGGCTTTGCTGTCCTGCGCCAACTCGCGCAATCGGTCGCGGTAACGCAGCGCCCTCGCCTGGGGTGTGCGCTGCTCGCTCATCATGCGTTCAACCAAGCGATCCGCGTACGCCTTATCGGCGGCCGTCGCCAGAAAGTCGGAATCAATTCTGCCGGTCAGCATCAGTTCATAACGCAGCGCTCGCTCGACGGCCGGCTCGTCCAACAGGTGCCGGATCTGCTCTTCGCTCAATTGGCTCAGCAGCGACGGCAGAATCACGCCATCCCGGGTCGCCGCTTGGGCCAGATCGAGCTTGACCACCTGACTGCGTTGGGCGACTGCGGCCGAACGCCAGACGATATCGCCGTCGGCATCCAAGGCGACCAGCACCCTGGCTTCAGGCCACTTGCCGCTGTCGAGCAACAACCTCATTTGCAAGTTCCAGTCGACACGCCCAAAAACGGCAGGGTCGGTACTGCTCAGGCGGTCAATGAAGCCTTGGTAGCGACGGGCAGATTCGAAGCGCCGTAGCACTTCTCTGAACAGCGGCGGCGGCAATTGCTGATCGACGTAAACCCGGCGCAATTGCTCATCCGTGACCCCACTCAGCGCTCGGACCTGCTCCAATTGAGCGTCGCTGAAAGCGTCGACGCTGGGACCGAGACGTCGCAACAAGGTCTTGCGATCCCACGTCAGGGGTTGTTCGAATTCATGCACCCAGGCACCCGCCCCGTTGTGGCGTACCCTGGGCCAGTAACGGACGTCGCCATCCGGGTGGACGAGCCTGAAATCTCCCTCGGCGATGGCTTGCACCTTGTAGTGACCGCCGTGGGTCGACGGCAGGTACGTGGCGCCTTGATGCTCATACAAGCCCAGGCTGTTCGGCTTCAGCTCAGCGGGCAGGCTGATCGAGTGGGTGTACCGCGTCGGATCGAAGTCAAATAAACGGCTGCGCCCGCCGAAGTCGACATGCACCAAACGCTTGATAAAAGCGGTCTCTTTGAACGCTGCCAGCGCGGCGGGCACCGCCAGCCCCGCCAAGTTCAGACCCACCGCCGAGAAGTGCGCCCAGACCGCGCGCGCATCGCCCTCGGACCACGCCTGTATGCCTTCTGCCACGTCGTCGACCATTTGCACCGCCGCAACTATCAGCATCACTTCGCCAAGGTACGGCACCACGAATGCCGCCACGTTCAGCACATCCAGTATTTTTTTGCCCCACGACCACAGCCAGGCTTTCTCCGCATGGTCCGTAGCCTCTTGCGTGGACACGGCGCTCGCCTGAGCGTTTTCCATGATCGAGCGAACCCGCTGTTGCGCGCTGTCGATCCACACGTCACGCCAAGGCGGTGCGTAGGTGCCCTGGCGGTGAAGCCGGGCTTTGAGCGCCGGATCGAAGTTCTGCGTGGCGGTGTAAACCTCGTCGGGGTCCAGTAGTGCCTTGAGTTTGGTAAAAAACACTTCTTGCCGGGAAAGCGGGACGAACTGGCTGAAGAAGGTACGGTAGTCAGCACGGCACAGGCGCGTGGTCAGGTGGTCGACGAAGGCGGTGAGGTTGTCGTAAGCCTTGAGCGGGTGCAGCGGATCGCCGGGGATGTAGACCATGCACGGTCGCGGCAGGACCGTGGCATTTCGCAGATGGGGCTGCCACACCACCGGCCCGATGATCAGCACCTGCTCGATCACGACCGTGCACAACTGCAAGGGCGAAAAGCTGACGTCATCCTCTGCCCATGTGTGCCCGGTCTGTTGAATCAGAATCGCCTGGATCAAGCGATGGTCCTGGGGCTGGATATGGCCCTGCATCAGGGCAGTTTCGGCAGCCAATTCCAACTGATTGCGGTGCGCGGTGATCAACGTGCTGTACAGCTTGCCGGTCAGGGCGCCGGGGGGCTTGGCCAGAATCGGGGCGTTGATGATGCCGCGCACATGCTCGTAGTACGACTGCCCCAGGTCCAGCGTCCGGCACAGGGCGGCAAATTCGTGGGCTTTGATCGACAGTTTGAACGACTTGACACTCGCGGGTGCATGCTTCTTTGCGCTGGAATATTGGTGGAAGTTATAGCGGGTGATCAAACGACAATCCAAGCAGATCGGCTTGCTTGCGTCGTCCTCGGTGAAATTCATCAAGGCCGCTTCAAGCAGGCTGACGCCCTTGTAGAAATACAGCGGCGACGACGCTGACGACACGGTGGTGGTCGACAGTTCTTCCGAATCGGTGCTGCACGATCTCTGCTCCATCTTGCGCGCGTAGAACACGCTCGTGACGTCGAGGCGCAGGCCGAACTTCTCTTCAATGGCCGCCACCAGCAAGGGTTCGGCATAGTCGGCGGGGCTTTTGAGTTGGCTGAACCATTGATCCAGCTGGTTTAACGACGTCCGGCTGCGGTCGTGGACCGCCTTCAATCGGTCTTTCGCTGTTGAGTCGGCGGTGGTGTACCAGGACGGGATAACCAGCTTGAGGTTGGCCAATTCGGTCTTGCGCCCTGCCAGCGCATCGGTATACCAAGCGGGGGTGTTGTCCTGGATGGGCCCCACATGGGGGCTTGGCTCATCGACATCGGGCAGGGCAAGCGAATCAGTGAGCAGATCGGTCATGGGCATCGCCTTCGAGTAGCGGAATAATCCGCCACTCTAGGCAGCTGGCGCAGGCCGAACGCGGTAGCCCAGCACCCCGTTTCAGCGCTCGGTGCTCAACTCCTGGAGGCTGATCTCGCGCATGCGAAACTTCTGGATCTTGCCCGTGACGGTCATCGGAAACTCATCCACGAACTTGAAGTGCTTAGGCGTCTTGAAGTGCGCAATGCGACCCTTGCACCAGCCCTGCAAATCCAGCTCATCGGTCGCGTGGCCCGGATGGAGTTTGATCCAGGCGACGATTTCTTCGCCGTAGCGCGCATCCGGAATGCCGATCACCTGCACATCGGCCACCGCCGGGTGGGTGAAGAAAAACTCCTCCAGCTCGCGCGGGTACACGTTCTCGCCGCCGCGAATGATCATGTCCTTATTGCGTCCAGCGATGCGCACATAGCCGTGCTCATCCATGCTTGCCAGATCGCCGGTGTGCATCCAGCCGGCCTCGTCGATGGCCTCGCGGGTTGCCTCGGGATTATTCCAGTAGCCGAGCATGACGCTGTAGCCTCGGGTGCACAGCTCGCCGATTTCACCGCGCGCGACGGTGTTGCCATCGATGTCGATGATCTTGGTTTCCAACTGCGGTTGGGTGCGGCCGACGGTGGTGACCCGGCGCTCCAGATCATCCTGCGGCCCGGTCTGCAAGGACACTGGGCTGGTTTCGGTCATACCGTAGGCGATCTGCACTTCGCCCATGTGCAACTCGCTGATCACGCGGCGCATCACTTCGATGGGGCACGTGGCGCCGGCCATGATGCCGGTGCGCAGGCTGGACAGCTCAAACTCACCGCGCTGCGGGTGATCAAGCAGCGCGATAAACATGGTGGGCACGCCATACAGGCCAGTGGCGCGTTCTTCGGCGACGGCGCTGAGGGTCAGCAATGGGTCGAAGCCGTCGTTCGGGTAGATCATGGCGGTGCCATGGGTGATACAGCCCAGGTTGCCCATCACCATGCCAAAGCAGTGATACAGCGGCACCGGGATCACCAAGCGATCTTGGGCGGTCAGGCCCAGGCTCTCACCGACCATGTAGCCGTTATTGAGAATATTGTGATGACTGAGCGTGGCCCCCTTGGGGAACCCGGTGGTGCCGGAGGTGTACTGGATATTAACGGCTTGGTCGAAGTGCAGGCTGGCCTGGCGCTGGTGCAGTTGCTCGGGCGTTACCTCGGCGCCGAGGGCGGCCAGCGTCGACCAGGGCATAAAGCCTGCCGGCGGGCTGGGATCGAGGCTGATGACGCCGCGCAGGTCGGGTTGCAGGTCCTGGAGCATTCCGTGGTAATCGGAACCCTTGAACGCCCCGGCGCACACCAGCCACTGACAACCGGACTGTTTGAGCACGTAGTCCAGCTCGCTGGTGCGGTACGCCGGGTTGATATTGACCAGGATCACGCCGAGCTTGGCGCTGGCAATCTGGCTGATCAACCACTCGGCGCAGTTCGGCGCCCAGATGCCCAAGCGGTCGCCGGTCTGCAGGCCCAAGGCGAGGAATGCGCGGGCGTGCAGGTCGACGGTATCGGCCAGTTGCCGCCAGGTATAGCGCCGTGACTGATGACGCACCACCAGCGCTTCGCCATCGGGGAATTGCGCCACTGTGCGATCGAAGGCCTGGCCGATGGTCATGGCCAGTAAGGCTTTGTCCTGAGAGCCACGGCTGTAGCTCTGATGCGGTTGATCCATAACGACCCCTGTTATCTTTTTTGTAGGTTGACGTAAACGTAAACTACGATTGACAGCGCCACAACGCAAGCTTACGTTAACGTAAAGGTGAGCGCCCTCCCCTGGCGCGCCGACCACACAACAACAAAGCTCACATTAAGGTGCCTGTCCATGAGTTACCCGTCCCTGAACTTCGCCCTCGGCGAAACCATCGACATGCTGCGCGACCAGGTGCAGTCCTTCGTGGCCAAAGAGGTCGCACCGCGCGCGGCGCAAATCGACAGCGACAACCTGTTCCCCGCCGACCTGTGGCGCAAATTCGGTGACATGGGCCTGCTCGGCATCACTGTGCCGGAAGAGTACGGCGGCGCCGGCCTGGGTTACCTGGCGCATGTGGTGGCCATGGAAGAAATCAGCCGTGGCTCGGCATCCGTGGCGTTGTCCTACGGCGCTCACTCCAATCTCTGTGTGAATCAGATCAACCGCAACGGTAACCACGCACAGAAGCTCAAGTACCTGCCCAAACTGATCAGCGGCGAACACGTCGGCGCCTTGGCCATGAGCGAGCCGAACGCCGGCTCCGATGTGGTCTCGATGAAGCTGCGCGCCGACAAGCGCGGCGACCACTATGTGCTCAACGGCAGCAAGACCTGGATCACCAACGGTCCCGATGCCAACACCTATGTGATTTACGCCAAGACTGACTTGGAAAAAGGCCCACACGGCATCACCGCGTTTATTGTCGAGCGCGACTGGAAGGGCTTCAGCCGTAGCAACAAGTTCGACAAATTGGGCATGCGCGGCTCCAACACCTGCGAGCTGTTTTTCGATGACGTCGAAGTGCCCGAAGACAACATCCTCGGCGTGCTCAATGGCGGCGTGAAAGTGTTGATGAGCGGCCTGGACTATGAGCGCGTGGTGCTCTCCGGCGGCCCCACCGGGATCATGCAGGCGTGCATGGACCTGATCGTGCCGTACATCCACGACCGCAAGCAATTCGGCCAAAGCATCGGCGAGTTCCAACTGATCCAGGGCAAAGTCGCCGATATGTACACCCAACTCAACGCCAGCCGTGCCTATCTGTATGCGGTGGCCCAGGCCTGCGAACGTGGCGAGACCACGCGCAAGGACGCCGCCGGGGTGATCCTCTACAGCGCCGAACGGGCCACGCAAATGGCCCTGGATGCGATCCAGATTCTCGGTGGCAACGGCTACATCAACGAATTCCCCGCCGGGCGCCTGTTGCGCGATGCCAAGCTGTATGAAATCGGCGCCGGCACCAGTGAAATCCGGCGGATGCTGATCGGTCGCGAACTGTTCAACGAAACTCGCTGAGGGCACGCGCCATGGCCACCTTGCACACCCAGCTCAACCCGCGCTCGGCGGAGTTCGCCGCCAACAGCGCGGCGATGCGCCAACAGGTCGACGCCCTGCACACTCTGCTCGCTCACGTGCAGCAAGGCGGCGGCGCCAAGGCTCAAGAGCGGCACACCTCACGGGGCAAACTGTTGCCGCGCGAACGCATCAATCGCCTGCTCGATCCGGGCTCGCCGTTTCTTGAACTCAGCCAACTCGCCGCCTATCAGGTCTACGGCGAAGACGTGCCCGCGGCCGGCGTCATCGCCGGAATCGGTCGCGTCGAAGGCGTGGAGTGCATGATTGTGGCCAACGACGCCACGGTCAAAGGTGGCTCCTACTACCCGTTGACCGTGAAAAAACACCTGCGCGCCCAGACCATCGCCGAGCAGAATCGCCTGCCGTGCATCTACCTGGTGGACTCCGGCGGCGCCAACCTGCCGCGTCAAGACGAGGTATTTCCCGACCGCGAGCACTTTGGGCGGATCTTTTTCAACCAGGCCAATATGAGCGCCCAAGGCATCCCGCAGATCGCCGTGGTGATGGGCTCATGCACCGCCGGTGGCGCCTATGTGCCGGCCATGGCCGACGAAGCCATCATGGTGCGCCAGCAGGCCACGATCTTTCTGGCCGGCCCGCCGTTGGTGAAGGCCGCCACCGGGGAAGTGGTCAGCGCCGAAGACCTTGGCGGCGCGGATGTGCATTGCAAAATTTCGGGCGTGGCCGACCACTATGCCGACAGCGATGAACACGCCCTGGCCCTGGCCCGCCGCAGCGTGGCCAACCTCAATTGGCACAAACAGGGCCAGTTGCTGCAACGTACGCCGGTGGCACCGCTGTACAGCGGCGAAGAGTTGTACGGCGTGATTCCGGCCGACCCCAAACAGCCGTTCGACGTACGCGAAGTGATCGCACGACTGGTGGACGGTTCGGTGTTCGATGAGTTCAAGGCGCTGTTCGGCACCACGCTGGTGTGCGGTTTCGCCCATCTGCACGGCTACCCGATTGCGATCCTGGCCAACAACGGAATCTTGTTCGCCGAAGCCGCGCAGAAAGGCGCGCACTTTATTGAACTGGCCTGCCAGCGCGGCATCCCCCTGCTGTTCCTGCAGAACATCACCGGCTTTATGGTCGGCCAGAAATACGAGGCCGGCGGCATTGCCAAGCACGGCGCCAAACTGGTGACGGCAGTGGCCTGCGCCAAGGTGCCCAAATTTACCGTGATCATCGGCGGCAGCTTTGGTGCCGGTAACTACGGCATGTGCGGTCGCGCCTATGACCCGCGCTTTTTGTGGATGTGGCCGAACGCGCGTATCGGCGTGATGGGCGCCGAACAGGCGGCCGGCGTGCTGGTGCAGGTCAAGCGCGAGCAGGCCGAACGCGCGGGCGCCGAGTTCAGTGCCGAGGAGGAAGCGGCGATCAAGCAGCCGATCCTCGACCAGTACGAAACCCAGGGGCACCCCTACTATTCCAGCGCGCGCCTGTGGGATGACGGCGTGATCGATCCGTTGCAGACCCGCGACGTGCTGGCCCTGGCCCTGTCCGCAGCCTTGAACGCCCCCATCGAGCCGAGCCGCTTCGGCGTGTTCCGCATGTAAATGGAGCAGCACCCCATGAGTGATTTCAACACCCTCGAACTGATCGCCGACCGCCGTGGCTTTGCCACGCTGTGGCTCAGTCGTGAAGCCAAGAACAACGCGTTCAATGCCGAGATGATCCGCGAGCTGATCATCGCCCTCGACCAGGTGCAGGGCGATGCTTCCCTGCGGTTCCTGGTGCTGCGCGGGCGCGGTAAGCATTTCAGCGCCGGGGCCGACCTGGCCTGGATGCAGCAATCGGCCGAGCTGGATTACCACACCAATCTCGACGACGCCCGCGAACTGGCGGAACTGATGTACAACCTGGCCAAGCTGAAAATCCCCACCCTGGCGGTGGTGCAAGGTGCAGCCTACGGCGGCGCCCTGGGCTTGATCAGTTGCTGCGACATGGCCATCGGCGCCGACGATGCGCAGTTCTGCCTGTCGGAAGTGCGCATCGGCCTGGCGCCGGCGGTGATCAGCCCGTTCGTGGTGCAAGCCATCGGCGAACGCGCGGCACGGCGCTACGCCCTCACCGCCGAGCGCTTCGGCGGCCAGCGCGCGCGGGAGATCGGCCTGTTGGCTGAAAGCTACCCGGCGGACGAGCTGGAGATTCACGTCGAACACTGGATAGCCAACCTGCTGCATAACAGCCCGGCGGCGATGCGCGCCAGCAAGGATCTGCTGCGTGAAGTCGGCAACGGCGCCCTCACCCCGGCGTTGCGCCGCTACTGCGAAAACGCCATCGCCCGCATCCGCGTCAGCCCCGAGGGCCAGGAAGGCTTGCGCGCCTTCCTGCAAAAACGTCCACCGAGCTGGCAAGCGCAGGAGCCGCGTTCATGAGTACTTTGACCCGCATACTGGTGGCCAACCGGGGTGAAATCGCCTGTCGCGTGATGCGCACCGCCAAGGCCATGGGGCTGACCACCGTGGCCGTGCACAGCGCCATCGACCGCGACGCGCGCCATTGCCGCGAAGCGGATATCTGCGTCGACCTGGGGGGCAGCAAGGCCAGCGACAGTTACCTGCAAATCGACAAACTGATCGCTGCCGCCCAGGCCAGCGGCGCCCAGGCGATTCATCCGGGCTACGGGTTTCTCTCGGAAAACGCCGGGTTCGCCCGCGCCATCGAAGCCGCCGGTTTGATCTTCCTCGGCCCGCCCGCCTCTGCCATCGACGCCATGGGCAGCAAATCCGCAGCCAAAGCGTTGATGGAAACCGCCGGCGTGCCCCTGGTACCGGGTTACCACGGCGAGGCCCAAGACCTGGAGACTTTCCGCGACGCCTGTGCCCGCATCGGTTACCCGGTGCTGCTCAAGGCCACGGCCGGCGGCGGCGGCAAAGGCATGAAAGTGGTCGAGGATGTCAGCCAATTGGCCGACGCCCTGGCCTCTGCCCAGCGCGAGGCGTTGTCGTCATTTGGCAACGCCCAGATGCTGGTGGAGAAATACCTGCTCAAGCCCCGTCATGTGGAAATCCAGGTTTTCGCCGACCAGCACGGGCACTGCCTGTACCTGAATGAACGGGATTGCTCGATTCAGCGCCGTCATCAGAAGGTCGTGGAGGAAGCTCCGGCCCCCGGTTTGAGCGCTGAACAGCGCCGTGCCATGGGCGAGGCTGCCGTGCGGGCGGCCCAGGCGATCGGCTATGTCGGCGCCGGCACCGTGGAGTTTTTGCTCGACGCGCGCGGCGAGTTCTTCTTTATGGAGATGAATACGCGGTTGCAGGTCGAACACCCGGTCACCGAAGCGATTACCGGTCTGGACCTGGTGGCCTGGCAGATCCGCGTGGCCCAGGGCCAGGCGCTGCCGATCACCCAGGCACAGGTGCCCTTGATCGGACATGCCATCGAAGTGCGTCTGTATGCCGAGGACCCGGCCAATGATTTTCTGCCCGCCACCGGGCACCTGGCGCTGTACCGCGAATCCGCTCCCGGCCCTGGGCGCCGCGTGGACAGCGGCGTGAGTGAGGGGGACAGCGTTTCGCCCTTCTACGATCCGATGTTGGGCAAGTTGATTGCCTGGGGCGAGGACCGTGAACAGGCGCGCCTGCGCTTGCTGAGCATGCTCGACGAATTCGCCGTGGGCGGGCTGAAGACCAACCTGGGCTTCCTGCGGCGCATTATTGGGCACCCGGCATTCGCCGCAGCCGAACTGGATACCGGGTTTATTCCGCGCTATCAGGAACAATTGCTGCCGCCGACCGGCGCGCTGAGTGATGATTTCTGGCAGGCCGCAGGTGCCGCGCTGATGCACAGCCTGCCCGCCGACGACGGCCCGTGGGCAGACACCCGTGGCTTTCGCGCGGGGTTGCCCGCTGAGGTTTCGTTGCACTTGAGCTGCAACGGGCAGGACCGACTGGTGACCCTGGCGCCGGACATTATGCAGTTGCACGGCGAGCAGTTGAGCATCGAGCGCGACGGCGTGCGTCGCAGCTATCTGGCGGTCCGGCACGACGGCGGCGTGTTTGTACGCTGGGACGGTGAAATGCATGGGGTCAGCCTGTTCGACCCGATTGCCGCCGTGGAAGCCAACCAATCCCATCAGGGTGGCCTGACGGCGCCCATGAACGGCAGCATTGTGCGGGTGCTGGTGCAAGCCGGCCAGGCGGTCGAGGCCGGTACGCAACTGGTGGTGCTCGAAGCGATGAAGATGGAACACAGCATCCGTGCTCCCGAAGCCGGGGTGGTCAAGGCGCTGTTCTGTCAGGAAGGCGAAATGGTCGCCGAAGGCTGCACGCTGGTGGAGCTGGAAACGGCGGACTAGAACCTCGCCATGGCCTGCACCACTACACCGAGGATGCGACACGCCTCGGTGAACAGCTGTTTAGGGTACGTGGGGTTGAGCGGCACCAGGTAGAGCTGGCCGCTCTCCTCCCGTAACTGGCGGAAGGTCGCGTGAGGGTTGTCGGCCCATTGCGCGACCACCAGTTTACCGGGGCCGGCACTGACGGCCGGGTCTACCAGGATCATCATGCCTGCGCCGATGCTCAAGCCGCTGGGCGCGGTCATGGCATCGCCCGTGACCGGCAGCCAGAAGGCGTCGCCCCTGGCGTGATAATCCGTGGTTTCATAGCGCGCGCCAGCATAGGCCGGGCGCTCCTCGCGGGCTTCGCACAGGCCTCTCCATTCATTGACGGGGTAGCGGAAAAACGCCGTGTGCCGTGGCGTCGGCACTGCCGGTTCGGCGCGACGCTCGCGCACTTCCTGCACCACTTCCAGATCTCCCAGACCCAATGCTTCCAGCACCCGGTTCATGTCCTCCAGGCTCGGCACGCGACGCTTGTTGAGCCAATGACCGACGCCCCCCTGGGACATGCCCAAGCGCTCAGCCAGTTCACCTTGCGTGACCTTGCGGTCTTTCATGTTGGCCCTGACCAACGCGATCCATTTATCCATGGGCCCAGACAATACGTCAGGTATTTTTCAGGGCAATAAACAGTTTGTAGTAATCCATAAAACGACATAAATACGATACGTACTATTATCAGGCATAAGGTTTTCAACACCCACCCAGAGTACTGCCCCTTATGACGACGAGCCCGTACCTCCTGCCTGAACCCGCTGAAAACGATGAGCTGCAAGACCTGCGCAGCAGCGGCGCCGCCCAGCGCGCGCTGGATTTCTACCTGAAAGAAGAGATGTCGACGCCGGTGGCGAACGAGGCGTTGTTCGCCATCAAAGCGGGTATCAGTCAGGAAGAAGCCTTGATACATGCCTCGGACCTGCTGCGCAGCGCGGCGGCCACTGCGTATGAATCCGCGAGCAACCACCAGGGTAATCAGCGGGACCTGGCGTTTTCAGTGGTGTATTTGATCGATATGGCGAAGGCGATGGTCGAGCGGTCGTTGCAGGTGCGCGAAGCGCAGACGGACAGCTGATCGGCGCAAAGGAAAAATATTTCTATCCCACGGATAAAAACATTTGACTTGCAAATGATAATGATTATTATTGAACCCAGCTGATCGCGAGATCAGTCGATAGACCAAGAGACCTTAGGTCGGACTCTTGGAATATCTCCTCATCAGGCTAATCACGGTTTTTGACCCGGCTCTTTGGCCGGGTCTTTTTTTTTGCCAGTTTCCCTGGCATGGCTTCAGGCTAATGAAGACTGTGTGTTGCGTGATGGCGCGCATGGTAGCAAAAGACCATCGCCGAATGAAAGCTACCCAAAGGCTCTGGCTCACATCTTTGGGAAATAGCGCTTGAGAATCAATCTCATAAATTCTAAGCTGCGGCGGCGTCAAGGATGATGCCCCCCTCCCTGCGCAACAATTTTGCATCCAGGCTTTACCGGACTCCTGTGTAATATAGCCGCCACAATACTCATAATCAGGCAACCAGACTATGACAGTGGCCTTGACCTCCATCAGAATCAGTACCGACTTCGACAGTGGCAATATCCAGGTGCTGGACGCCAGCGATGCCTATCAATTGCTGCTGGCGATCAAACCCGACACACGCAGCCAGCATTTCCAGTGGTTTCACTTCAAGGCCGAGGGTATGCATGTGGGCCATACCCACACCTTCCGCTTGAGCAATGCCGGGCGCTCTTCATATCCCCATGCCTGGAGCGGCTACAACGCCGTAGCCTCCTACGACCACGTCAACTGGTTCCGCGTGCCGACACGCTTCGATGGCGAAATCCTGCACATCAGCCTGGAGACTCGCGAGAAGCACGCCTGGTTCGCTTACTTCGAACCCTACAGCCGCGAACGTCATGACGGCTTGATCGAGCAGGCGCTCAAACACACCGGCACCCAGTTGCTGGCCACCGGCAAGAGTGTCGAAGGCCGCGACATTCAGTTGCTGCGCCGGGGCAAAGGCGGCGAAGGACGACGCAACGTATGGATCATCGCCCAGCAACATCCGGGCGAACACATGGCCGAATGGTTTATGGAAGGGATCATCGAACGCTTGCAACAGGACGGCGATGCCGAGCTGAAAAAACTGCTGGCGGTGGCTGACCTGTACCTGGTGCCGAATATGAATCCGGACGGCGCCTTCCACGGGCACCTGCGCACCAACGCCATGGGCCAGGATCTCAACCGCGCGTGGCAGAGCGCGAGCCAGGACCTCAGCCCGGAAGTACTGTTCGTGCAACAGCAGATGGAACAGTACGGCGTGGACCTGTTCCTGGATATCCACGGTGACGAAGAAATCCCCTATGTATTCGCCGCTGCGTGCGAAGGCAACCCAGGCTACACGCCGCGCATCGAAGCCCTGGAAAAACACTTTCGCAGCCACCTCAGCGGCTTGACCCGTGACTTCCAGACCACTCATGGCTACACCCGCGACCTGCCGGGCGAAGCCAACATGACGTTGGCCTGCAATGCGGTCGGCCAAAAGTACGATTGCCTGTCGCTGACCTTGGAAATGCCCTTCAAGGACAACAACGACGCGCCCAACCCGAAAACTGGCTGGTCGGGCGAGCGCTCGAAACAGCTGGGCAAGGATGTACTGAGCAGCGTCGCCGATATCGTCGGCCTGTTGCGCTGACAGCAACGCGCCCCGGCATCAGTCCTTGGTGCCGGTCATGCTCTGCAATACACCATCGCGTCGGATCAGCCCATGAAACAACGCCGCCGCCAGGTGCACCAACACCGTGAGAAACAGCAGGTACGCCAGGTACCCATGGGCCTTACGCAGCAGCGCGAACAACGGTGCGTTCGCCTCCACCAGCGCCGGTAGTCGTACGGAGCTGCTGAGCATCACCGGGTCGCCCGCCGCTGAAATCATCGCCCAACCCAGCAGCGGCAACGCCAGCATCAAACCATACAACATCAGGTGCGATGCCTTTGCTGCCAACACTTGCCACTGCGGCAAGTCCTGGGGCAGAGGCGGTTGCTGCGTGGAAAAGCGCACCACCAGCCTGACGATAACCAGCGCCAGAATCGCAATACCCAACGGTTTATGCAGTTGGATCAGCCAGGCATGCCGCTCCGACACAGAGGCCGCCAAGCCCGCGCCGATAAACAGCATGGCGATGACCATCAGCGCCATCAGCCAGTGCAGCAGGCGCGCCAAGGGCGCGAAGAATTGTGGAGAGGCCTTCATGGTTTCGACTCCTGTGGAGCATGGTGCAAGGGGCTGACCTCGCCGGCGCGGCGCAGGTAAGAACTGGCGTATGCCGCCGAGCGGGCCGCCAGCAAGGGGTCATTGGAGGCTTGAATACCGCTGGGCAGAATCAACGGATCGAAGTTGATATCGCGGCAGTCACCGTCGGCCTGGGGCTGGCTGCTTTGCACCACCAGGGTACCGGCGTTCAGCACCGTATGGGGGCCGGACCAGGGTTTACTGGCATCGTCCAGCACGTCGCCGGGGTTGGCCAGGGTCATGTTCAACTGCCAGCGCAGCGGCCCGGCGGCCAGGCGCTGCACCAGGTCTTTCTCCAGGAAGTCCGCACCATCGACGGTGGTCTCACCCACCGCGTCTTGGCTTTGGGGCACCACCGCCCAGCGCACGGCTTGACGCTTGCCCTCGGCGTTCACCAGATAAAACGCATTGATGCCGTTATAGGTTTCGGTCGCGTAACTGGCCGACGGTTTGGCGGTCTTGACCCATGCCAGGAACGGTGCGGCCTCCGGATGGGCGGCAAAAAACGCCGGCATGTTCGCTGGGTTCGGCTTGCCGGTGGCCGGGTCCGGCGCGCCCGCCTTGAGCAACTGATAGAACGCCTCGGGCGTGCCCACCGGGAACACCGGCATGCTGTTCATGCCGGTGCGCCATTGCTGGCCGTTGGCCTGGCTGAACTGCACGGCAAAACTGCGGATCGGCACGCTGCTATCAGGCGCGTACGGGTTGCCGCTGGGCAAGGCGAAGCGGCCGATCAACGGGGTTTTGGCCTCGCTGAACACCTCGGCGCTCGAATAGGCGCGCGCCTCGGCAGAGCTTTGGAAGTAACCCGCCACGCACACGCCTTTGGCGTGGTTGCGCCGATAGCCAGGGTGCACGCCGTTGTTGGTTTCCAGGGCATTGACCAAGGTTTTAGGCCGCAGCCGCTGCGGGTCAAGTGTGCCATTGACGTAGGCAAACGCCGCGGCCAAACCGGCCACCACAACACCGATGGCAGCAAGACGCGCCACCAGGCTTGCGGTACTCAAGGCAGGACGGGGCGGTGATGGGTGATCCAGCATAAAAAACTCCAGGGCCAAGAGCCGCAGGGGGAAAGTGCTATGAGACGAATCCCACGTAGGCTTATTCCCACTTCACTGTAGTTTTTTTCAGCGGTACGACCTCACATGCCGCGCTTCAGGAATCCCAAATCGCGCCATAGGCCGCAATGCCCCTGGCTTCAAGCTCTTGCACCACATGGCGCGTCAATGCCTGGTTGGCGATACAGATCACCGCCTCCGCCCCGCAGGCCTGCACGGCGCCATAGGCCAGTTGTACCAAGTCGGGTTTGCCGCGTTCGGCGGTGTCCCAGATCAACGCCTGGGGGTGAGCCCGCAGAATCTCGTCGACCAGGGCATCGCCATAGGTCGCTCGTGGGCTGCGGGTCGACCAGATCAACTGGATCGGCACTTTGCGCGCCAACACGTGCGGCATCACCGGGCCGATCCCGCTGCCAGTGGCGACGTACACCACCGACTTGAACAGGGTTTCCACATTGGCCACTCCCGCGGTGGTAATGCCCTTGACCCACACATGACGGGGTAACGCGTCGATAAAGCGGCCCGTCCAGTCCCCGGCCCGGGAGATGATCAAACGAAACCCCGCCTCCCCCGGGGCCGGAATATTGGCAAACGCGTGCCATTCCAACAGCGGGTGCCGGCTGATGGCAGTGGATGAACCGGCAAACGGCGTGGTGTGGGCGAACCGCGTAATCACCGCATGGGACGAAGGCCGTATGTGCGCCACCGCGACTTTGCGCAAGCGCAACCATGGCAGCACGATACTGATACTCACCAGCCCCAACAGCCAGAACGCGCCATTGTGCAACAGATCGGTGGGGCGTTCTGAGGAAGCCATCAGCGTCAGCGCCCAAAACAATCCCAATGCGGACCAGCCCGCAAAGCGGTGCACCCGCTCGAAAGCGTTGTGAAACCGGCTACGCACCCACGGCTGGGCCATGATCACCATCACCACCAGCAATCCCAGCAGCGCGCTGCCCAGCCATAATGTGCTCGACGCAACCACCTCGACCTGCACCCACTGCGCCTGCATCATCGCCGCAAACCAAGCCGTGGCCGCCAGGGCCGCACCACTGTGCAACCCGCCCAGGTGATACACCTTCGCCGCGCTGCGCCGGATACGCAGTGGCCAAGTGATCGGCACCCGCGTCGCCAGCCAGAACAGGGCATTGATCACGTACTGCTGACGAATCAGGATCGCCAGGGACAGGTTGATCAGCACCATTTGCGAAAGCACCTGCACGTCAATACGCGGCCACCACCACAAGAACGTGCCGTTACCCAGCAACACCAACCCGGCGAGGCGGTTGTAATAGGAAAACAGCGGCAACGCCCGCCAGCGTCGCCATAGCGCGGGCTTGGGCGGAACCACGGTACTGCTCAGGGCATCAAGCATGGCTGGCTTCCCCTTGCCGTTCCACGGCCCACTGCAACAGCAACGCCTTGTCGACCTTGCCCCTGGCGGTCAGCGGAAAATGCTCCAGGGCAACGATCAGCGACGGCACGCAGTAATACGCCAGCCGTTGCGCACACGCCTGTCGGCAGGATTCGATATCGGCGCTGGCCGGCGACACGAACGCCACCAGGCTTCGGCTGTCGAGCTTGAGGGTGACAGCCCGCGTGCATCCTTCGCCGGCCTCGATGGCCGAGGACACTGCATCCAGCTCTACACGAAACCCACGCACCTTGACCTGGTCATCCACGCGCCCCAGGTGTTCGAGCTGGCCGTCCGCCGTCCAGCGTCCCAGGTCGCGGGTGCGGAACATCAGGTTGTCGCCGCCCAGGAACGGATCGGGGCGATATCGCTCTTGGGTCAACGCCGGGTTGTTCAAGTAGCCGGCCGTGACGCCCAACCCACCGGCCCACATTTCCCCAGGTTGGCCCAGCTCGCAGGCACGCCCTTGTTCGTCGAGCACATACACCGTGTTGTTCGGGGTTGGCCGGCCGATGGTCAGCAAGGCGCCAGGCTCATGCCGGTGCAAGGTATTGACGATGGTGGTTTCGGTGGGCCCACAACCGTTATAGAACGTGCAGTGCGCCGCCCACTGATCGGCCAAGGCCTGCGTGCAGGGCTCGCCGGCCACCGCGACCGTCTGCAGATCGGGGCATTGGTGAGGACTCAAGGTCGCCAGGATTGAGGGTGTGGCAATCAACACATGACAGCGCGCGGCGGTCTGTGGGATGTCCTTGCCACGGATCAACAGCGTGGCACCGTGGGCCAGGCAACCGAGGATTTCCCAGGCAGCCATGTCAAAGCCGATATTGAGAACCTGCCCGACCGTGCGGCCCGGGGCCATGCCCATGCAGCCGGGCTCGGTCAACAGGATATTGCACAGGTTGTGGTGACTGACGCGCACGCCATTGGGACGCCCGGTGGTGCCGGACGTGAACAGCACAAAGCACAGGTCGTCGGGCTCTACCACCGCGAATGCCTGTTGGTTGTCCTGGGCAACTTCGGCTTCCTCCGCCAGGAATGCGTCCAGCCACAGGCACCGGTGAGCCGCTTCTGCGGGGATGCGTTCGGCCAGGTTCGACAGGGTCAGAATCACCGGACTACTCAGTGAGTCGAGGATCATCGCCAACTGCACAGGCGGCACAATCCGAGCATCCTGCGGCACATAGGCGGCCCCCACCTTCAATACCGCCAGCAAGCCCACCAGCATGGGAATGGACCGCTCGACGAACAACGCCACGGTATCGCCCTGCTTGACCCCGCGCTCAACCAACCGCGCGGCCAGCCGATTGGCCTGGCGGTTGAGTTGTTCATAACTGATCCGCTGGCCCGCCCATTCGGCCGCGATAGCCTGAGGCGCCCTCGCGGCGTGCGCTTCGATCGCCAGATGAATGCAGCCGTATTCCGGCTGAACAATGGCGCCGCAGCCCCATTGCTCGAAAATCACTTGCTGCGCCGCCGGCAAGTGCGCCAGTTCCGGCCGGAAATAAGATGCTTTGCCTGTCAGTAATGCCATCAATACGCCCTCGCCATTGCTGCCGATCCTGTACCGGCAGTCACGAAGCTGGATTGAGGTGGGCGTGGGGCATTACAGGCCTGTGGGCTATCCAGAGAGGGAGCACCCACAAGGGCAACATTTCTTTCAGGCGGGCATGGAATAACCTACGCGGGCGAACGTCTACTCTCACAACTGGCTAGACTGACCCACCATGCATGAACTCGACGAACCGCTACGCGAACTCCTGCCCCGGCTGCGGCGCTTTGCCGTGTCCCTGACGCGCAACACCAGCAGCGCCGACGATCTGGTGCAGGCCACCTTGGAGCGTGCAATCACCCGCTGGGGCGACAAACGCCCGGAAGGCGATCTGCGCGCGTGGCTGTTCTCGATCCTCTACCGGCAGTTTCTCGATGCCCAGCGCCGTACCCGCCGTTATGCGCGCATGCTCGACTTTTTTACCGGACGCGAAGACGTGCAGCCCTCGGTCGAACGCACCGTGATGGCGCAGTCGACCCTGCAAGCCTTCGATCAATTGAACACCGAGCAACGCGCGCTGCTGCTGTGGGTGTCCGTGGAAGGTTTGAGCTACAAAGAAGTCGCCGAGATTCTCGACGTACCCCTCGGCACCGTGATGTCGCGGTTGTCACGGGCGCGCCAGGCCCTGCGTCAACTCAGCGATGGCGAAATTGCCAGCCCTTCTCTGCGGATACTCAAATGATCAGCCTGCCTCCCAACGAACATGACTTACATGCCTACGTCGATCATCAGCTTTCTGAGAATGACCGGCGCGCCCTGGACACCTGGCTGGCGACCCACCCGGAGGTGGCGGCCCAAGTGCAGGCCTGGCAACAGGACGCACACGCATTGCGGGCAGCCTTGGGCGGCGCTCTGCAACAGCCCGCCAACCCGCAGTTGGACCCCGCGCTGATCCGCCAGCGCGTCCGGCACAATACGCGTCGCCACTTGGCCACAGCAGCGCTGTTGCTGGTGGCGGTGAGCCTCGGCGGCTGGGGCGGCTGGCAGGCCCGCGAGGCGACTCAACCGCCGCTGCAACCCATGGCCGATGCCATGCAGGCGTTCCGCCTGTTCGCCCAGGACGGCATCCTGCCCGCCGACTACCGTGCTCAGGACAGCGGCACCATGCAAGCCTGGCTCGACCGTTACTTCCAACAGGCCCAGCGCCTGCCGGACTTGAGCCAGTCGGGCTTCACGCCGGTCAGCGGGCGTCTGCTCACCACCGATCAAGGCGCCGCTGCCATGGTGCTGTACCAGGACGCGCAAGGGCGGCGTATCAGTTTCTACATCCGCCCGCCGGGCCCGGACAACGGCTTCCTGCCCCGTGGCAGCCGCACCGCCGATGGGCTACAAGCGCAGTACTGGTCCGGTGGCGGCTATAACTACGCGGTGGTCAGCCCGGTGGATCACCCGGTGGCGCCGCTGCAGACCTTCTAGTCGTGGGGGTCATGCGTTTTCGAGATGGCCGATGCGCGCCTTCGCGATTGGTCAAAACGTGAAGAGCATCCTAAAGTGAGCGACCTTTGACCCACAGAGTGATCCGCAGTGGCCGTGCCGACTTTGATCCGTCGCCTGCTTGGTAAACAACGCGCGCCACGCAGCGACGCCTCCATCCCCGAGTTTTTTGCGCACAAAGCCCAACAGCAGGGCTACACCCTCAGCGCCGGGCAAACCCGAGCGATTGCCGCCATGGCCCGCGAGACCGGCCACCTGCTCGACGGCCAAGCCACCCGTGGCCTGTACCTGCACGGGCCGGTGGGGCGCGGTAAGAGCTGGCTGTTGGACGGCTTTTTCCAGGCGCTGCCGCTGGCCGAGAAACAGCGCGTGCATTTCCACGATTTCTTCGCGCGCCTGCACCGGGGCATGTTCCAGCACCGTGAACAGGATGACGCGCTGGGCGTGACCCTCGATGAGCTGTTGGCAGACTGCCGGGTGCTGTGCTTCGACGAGTTCCACGTCCACGATATCGGCGATGCCATGCTTATCAGCCGATTGTTCAAAGCCCTGTTCCAGCGCGGCATGCTGGTGCTGGTCACCTCCAACTACGCGCCCGAAGGACTGCTGCCCAACCCGCTGTACCACGAGCGCTTCAAGCCGGTGATCGATCTGATCGCCGCGCGCATGGATGTACTCGAAGTCAGCTCGCCCCAGGACTTTCGCAGCCTGCCCCAAGCCCATGCCACGCAGCGCTTTACCGCCGGCGTCTACCTGTGGCCAGGCACGGCCGCGCAGCGTGCGGCCCTCGGCCTGCCGGCGACTCAAGGCCCAGCGCAGCAGTTGCAGGTGGGCAATCGGCAACTGGTGTGTCGCCACCACCAAGCGCGCACCATCGTCTTCACCTTCGCCGATCTTTGCGCACAACTGACGGCGGTGATGGACTACCTCTTGCTGTGCGAGACGTTCGATCACTGGATCATCGACGGCCTGCCCCACCTGGCGCAGTGCCCGATTGCCGTACAGCAACGCTTCATCAATCTGGTGGACGTGCTCTACGACCGCGACAAACACCTGACCCTGATCGGCACCGAGCCCCTGGCCGACTGCCTGGCGGGCGAGGCCATCGACCTGGCCCGCACCGCCAGCCGCCTGAGCCAATTGCAACAGGTCGACCCGCAACCCATGCCCGACCCGGTATCATGAGCGCCCTTTACGCCCCCTTGCCGAGTGACTGCGCCGTTCATGACTACCCTCGCCCAACTCAAGGCCGGCCAATTGGCCGGTATCACGCGCCTGGATCTTTCCTGCGGGCTCACCGAGTTTCCTCGGGAAATCTTCGAACTGGCCGACACCCTGGAAATCCTCAACCTCAGCGGTAACGCCCTGAGCCGCTTGCCGGACGACCTGCATCGCCTGCCGCACCTGCGCGTGCTGTTCTGCTCGGATAACGCCTTCACCGAACTGCCGACCTGCCTGGGTCAGTGCGCGAAATTGAGCATGATCGGCTTCAAGGCCAACCGGATCAGCCAAGTGCCCGCCGCCGCCCTACCGCCGCAGCTGCGCTGGCTGATCCTCACCGACAACTGCATCCGCCAGTTGCCCGAGGCGTTGGGTGAACGGCCATTGCTGCAAAAGCTGATGCTGGCCGGCAATCAACTGGAGCAACTGCCACGCAGCTTGGCTCAGTGCCACAACCTGGAGCTGATCCGAATCGCCTCCAATCGCCTCACCCACCTGCCGGACTGGCTGCTGTCACTGCCAAGCCTGACCTGGCTGGCTTATGCCGGCAACCCAGTGGAAATGGCAGTGCAAGTCCAGGCAGACGACACCACGCCGAATATTCCCTGGGGCGAATTGGCATTGGCCGACGTGCTTGGCGAAGGGGCTTCCGGCGTGATCCACAAAGCCTTGTGGAAACCCCAGGCCCTGCCGGTGGCGGTCAAGCTCTACAAAGGCACGATTACCAGCGACGGTTCACCGCTGCACGAAATGCAGGCCTGCATCGCCGCCGGGCGGCATCCCAACCTGATCAAGGTGCAAGGTCGCGTAGTCGGCCACCCCGATGACCAGGCCGCCTTGGTGATGGACCTGATCGAGCCGAGCTACCGCAACCTGGCCGCCCTGCCCAGCCTGGCGTCCTGCACGCGCGATATCTACGCGCCCGACACCCGCTTGAGCGTCGACGTCGCACTGCGCATAGCCCGTGGCATCGCTTCGGTGGCGGCGCATCTACACCGTCACGGCATCACCCATGGCGACCTGTACGCCCACAATATTCTGTGGAACGCGACGGGCGATTGTTTGCTGGGGGACTTTGGCGCGGCGTCATTCCATGCCGTGGCGGACACCGTGGAAACCCGGGCATTGCAGCGCATCGAAGTGCGGGCCTTCGGGGTGTTGTTGGGGGAATTGCTGGAGCGGATCGAGGGGGAACCCGTAGATGCGGCACTGGTGGCGCTGCAGGCGCGCTGCTGTCAGCCGGACGTGCTGGCGCGGCCGGGGTTCGAAGAGATCGAGGCGTTGCTGCACGCCATCTGCAACTTTGACTAATTAAGGCAATGTCAGAGAGGGGCTCCAAAACAGCTCGGATAGAAAATTACACAGTGCCCGCTTAGCTGGCGGGTGTTAGAGCAAGCCCATCCAGCCTTTGATATTCACTGCCTGCCTGGATCAAAATGTGGGAGGGGGCTGGCCCCCTCCCACCTTGCTCAGCCGTCGATCAGCCCGCCAGGCCGACGAACATGTCCTGCACGTCGTCGTGGTTGTCCAAGCCTTCGAGGAAGGCTTCGACTTCAGCCATCTGCTCGTCGGTCAAACCACTCACCGGATTCTTCGAGATGTAGCCCAGCTTGGCCGATAGCACGGTGAAGCCTTGCTCCGGCAGGGCTTTTTGCACGGCGTCGAGGTCGGTGGTTTCGGTGATGAACAGGGTGGTGCCCTCTTCTTCGCCGTCCTCGAAATCCTGGGCGCCGGCTTCGATGGCGGCCATTTCAGGATCGGCGTCCGGGCTGTCCGGCGAGGCCTCGATCAGGCCGACGTGGTTGAAGTCCCAGGCTACCGAACCGGAAGCGCCCAGTTGGCCTTTGCGGAATGCCACGCGGATTTCCGCCACGGTGCGGTTGATGTTATCGGTCACACACTCGACGATCAGCGGCACCTGATGGGGCGCGAACCCTTCGTAGGTCACGCGGTGGTATTGCACGGTTTCGCCGAGCAGACCGGCGCCTTTCTTGATGGCGCGGTCCAGGGTTTCCTTGGGCATCGAGGCTTTTTTGGCCTGCTCCACCACCAGACGCAGGTGGGCGTTGGTCGCGGTGTCGGCACCGTTGCGCGCGGCGATGGTGATTTCTTTCACCAGCTTGCCGAAGATTTTGCCCTTGGCATTGGCTGCCGCTTCTTTATGTTTGACTTTCCACTGTGCGCCCATGACTCGCTCTCTTCTCGTCCATCGCGCCGAAACGTCTACTGGCCGGCGCTTTGGGGGCAGAGTTTATAGCGCGAGAACGCATCGTTCCACCAAAAAACCGTCACGGCGCCAGCTCGAAAAACGCTTGGATCAGGCGCAGGGAACGACGTCGCTCCATGCAACCGAGGCTGTGCCGGTTCAGTAGCCCGGCGCCGCGGATCGGCACCGCCCGCACCCGCGGGTCCTGGCTGACCTCCATCGACGACACCACGCCGACGCCCAATTGCGCGGCGACCGCCTCGGTCACCGCCTCACGGCTATCCAGCTCCAGCAGCACCTTGGGCTGCACAGCGGCGGCTTGGCAGGCGGCATCAAAGGTGCGGCGGGTGATCGAACTGGGCTCGCGCAGCACCATGATCACCTCGTCGAGTTGCTTCAGCTCGATGCCGTTGGGCAGTTCCGTCCATGGGTGGTTGGACGGGACCAAGGCGCAGATATGCGATTCGCCCAAGGGCTGCAAATGCACGCCATGGCGGGGTTCCACCTCGGTCAGCACCGCCACATCGGCATGCTCGGCCAACAGCGCGGCCAAGGTCTCCTGAGCATTGCCCAGCCGCAGGTTGACGGTGATGCCCGGGTACCGCGCGCGCAGGCTGGCAATCATCGGCATGACCAGGTGCGGACCGTCCGCCGCCACTTCCAGGCGCCCGCTGAGTAACTGGCGATTGGCTTCGAGCAGGGCCTGGGCCTCGTCCACCAGACCGAAGATCGCCCGGGTGATCGCCGCCAGCCGCGCGCCCTCCTCGGTCAACTCAACCCGCCGCGCCGTGCGGCGCAACAGCGGAATCTGGTAGTGCTCCTCCAGGGCCTTGATATGTCCGGTTACCGCTGGCTGGCTGATAAACAGCCGCGCCGCCGCACGGGTAAAGCTGCCCTCGCGGGCCACGGCATCGAATGCACGCAGTTGAAACAGGTTCATGCTTATCGGCCTCGCTGATAGCTCGCATAACAATAAACAATTTGATTGATATCACGCCAAACCGCAACGTAAGCGCCGTAGATTCAACCCAACGCTGAAGAGAACCCACGATGCTCCCTACCGCGCCGATGCTGTTGACCCCAGGCCCCCTGACCACGTCTGCCCGCACCCGCCAGGCCATGCTGGTGGACTGGGGTTCCTGGGATGAGCGTTTCAACCAACTCACCGCCAGCGTCCGCGCGCGGTTGCTGGCAATCATTCATGGCGCCGACAGCCACTACTGCGTGCCCTTGCAAGGCAGCGGCACCTTCGCCGTCGAGGCAGCAATCGGCACCCTGGTGCCACGGGATGGCAAGGTGCTGGTGCTGATCAACGGCGCCTACGGCAAACGCCTGGCGAAGATATGCGAAGTGCTCGACCGTGCATTCAGCACCTTTGCAACCGCCGAGGACGAACCCACCACCGCCGCCGATGTGGACCGCCTGCTGCACGCCGATCCGTCGATTAGCCATGTCGCGCTGATCCATTGCGAAACCAGCACCGGTATTCTCAACCCGCTGCCGGCCATCGCCCAGGTGGTAAAAAGCCACGGCAAGCGCTTGATCGTCGACGCCATGAGTTCCTTCGGTGCGCTGCCGATCGATGCCCGCGAAGTGCCCTTCGACGCGCTGATAGCGGCCTCAGGCAAGTGCCTGGAAGGCGTGCCGGGCATGGGTTTTGTCTTTGTCGATAAACAGGCGCTGGCCGCTGCTCAAGGCAACTGCCACTCCCTGGCGATGGACCTTTTCGAGCAGCACCGTTACATGGCCGACACCGGCCAATGGCGCTTCACCCCGCCCACCCATGTGGTGGCGGCCCTGCACGAAGCGCTGCTGCAATACCACGAAGAAGGCGGTCTGCCCGCGCGCCATCAGCGCTACGCGCACAATTGTCAGACGCTGCTTGAGGGCATGGCCGAGCTGGGCCTGCGCAGCTTCCTACCGGCGGCGATCCAAGCACCGATCATCGTCACCTTCCACGCCCCGCAACACCCGCGCTACCAGTTCAAGGAGTTCTACGAACGGGTCAAGGCCAAGGGTTTCATCCTCTACCCCGGCAAATTGACCCAGGTGGAGACCTTTCGCGTCGGCTGCATCGGCCATGTCGACGCTACCGACATGCGCGCCGCCGTAACCGCCATCGCGCAGGTATTGCGCGCCATGGACATCCCTCTTCTCTCTGCGTCCGGAGTACCCGCATGAACTATCAAAACCCCACCAAACTCCAGGCCGTGATCCTGGATTGGGCCGGCACCGTGGTCGACTTTGGCTCCTTCGCGCCCACGCAGATTTTTGTCGAGGCCTTCGCCGAGTTCGGCGTGCAGGTATCCATCGACGAAGCCCGGGGCCCGATGGGCATGGGCAAGTGGGACCATATCCGCACCCTGTGCAATCAGCCGCAGGTGGCCGAGCGCTACCGCCAGGCATTCGGGCGCACGCCCACCGATGACGACGTGACGGCCATTTACAAGCGCTTTATGCCCCTGCAGATCGAGAAGATCGCCGAGCATTCGGCGCTGATCCCCGGCGCGCTCGACACCATCGCCACACTGCGTGCCCAGAACATCAAGATCGGCTCTTGCTCCGGCTACCCCAAGCAGGTGATGGACAAAGTGGTCGCCCTGGCCGCGCGCAACGGCTACGTCGCCGACCATGTGGTCGCCACTGACGAAGTACCCAATGGCCGTCCATGGCCCGCCCAGGCTCTGGCGAATGTGATCGCCCTGGGCATTGACGACGTGGCAGCGTGCGTAAAAGTCGACGACACCGTACCGGGCATCCTCGAAGGCCGCCGCGCCGGCATGTGGACCGTGGCGCTGACCTGCTCCGGCAATGCGCTGGGGCTGACCTATGCGCAATTTCGCGCCCTCGACGCCGCCACGCTGGCCAGCGAACGCAGGCGAATCGAAGCGATGTTCGAAGGCTCGCGGCCCCACTACCTGATCGACACTATTAACGAGCTGCCGGCGGTCATCGCCGACATCAATCAACGCCTGGCCCGTGGCGAAATACCGCAAAGCCACTGATTGAGGTCAAAACAACGGCCATCGCAGCGGGCAAATCGTTGGAAACAGGCTTACAGTAGAAATACTTCGTCACAAAAGAACGAAGGCATGCCCTGACCAATGAGGATCCCAGCGATGCCGTGGAAAAATTCCGATACGCGCTACAGCACCATGTCGATTGCGCTGCACTGGTTGATGGTGGTGCTGCTGGCGGTGGTTTACGCCTGCATTGAGCTACGCGGGCAGTTCCCCAAGGGCAGCGGCGCACGCACGTTGATCGTGGAAATGCACTTTATGTTCGGCCTCACCGTATTCGTGCTGGTGTGGCTGCGCCTGTTCGCCCGGAGCCTGGGGGTCGCGCCAAAGATCATCCCCACCCCGCCGCCATGGCAGAGCCTGCTGGCCACACTGATGCACTGGGCGCTGTACGCCTTGATGATCGGCATGCCGATTGCCGGTTGGCTGATCGTCAGCGCCGAAGGGCATTCAGTGATGTTCTATGGTCTTGAGCTGCCACCGCTGATCGCTGAAAACAAGGCGTTGGCCAAAGAGATCGAAGGTTGGCATGTGCTGTTCGGCAAAATCGGCTACTGGCTGATCGGCCTGCATGCGCTGGCGGGAATCGTGCACCACTATGTGATTCGCGATAACACCGCGCTGCGGATGATGCCGGGTAAGCGCGCTAACCTGTGAACCCGCGACGGCCCTGCAAGCCACCGGTGTGCACAAAGATCAGACGCGTGCCGGGCGAGAACCGCCCGGCCTCGATCTGCTGCTTTAACGCCAACAGCGCCTTGCCGGTATAGAGCGGCTCCAACGGCAGGCCAGTGGCCCGTTCGGTGGTTTGCATAAAGTCGAGCAATGCCGCGTCGACCTTGGCAAACCCACCGCGGCTGGCCTCCAGCAATTCGTAGCCACCCGCCACAATCGCCCCCACATTCTGGGCCACGCCGTGATCATCCGGCACCGCCATCGCACCGTACACCGGGTGCGCGCCCGCTTCCGCCAGGGCCAAACCTGCCAGGGTCGCCCCCGTGCCGGCGGCCAGCCACCAAGCGTCGTAAGCGTCCCAACCCAGCTTGCTCAATTGCCCACGGACCTGCTCCACCAGCACCGCGCAACCCAGCGCACCGGGGAGCCCGCCGCCGCCTTCGGGCACCGGATACAACTGCGGGTATTGCTCACGCCACGGCAGCCAGAAGTCCGCCCCGTGGCGCGCGCGATAGCCGGCGTAGCCCAGCCAATGCAGGTGCATGCCAAAGGCTTTCAGGTCGAGGACAGTGGGGGTGTCTTGAGGATGGCCGCGCAACAGGCCGACAGTGGCGAAACCAAAGCGCTCACCCGCTGCCGCCAAGGCATGCAAATGGTTGGAGTAAGCCCCGCCCAGGCTGATGATGCCACGGGCACCGGCCTGCTCTGCCTGCCTCAAATGCTCGGTGAGTTTGAACCACTTGTTGCCGCTGATCAGGGGGTCTATACGGTCCAGGCGCAGCACAGCCAGCTCGATGCCGTTCAGCCAATCGAGGTGCAATGGTTCAAGGGGAGCGAAGGGAAGCCAATCGAAGGGGCCCATGGGGGTGGATCTGCCTGGAAAACGGGGCGGTAGTCTAGCACCGCCCCGCTCAAGGTCTTACAGCTCGGCGGCGAGGCGCGAGCCTTGGTTGATAGCGCGCTTGGCGTCCAGCTCGGCCGCCACGTCCGCGCCGCCGATCAGGTGCACGTTCTGCCCAGCGGCGACCAGGCCGTCCTGCAAGTCGCGCAGCGGGTCCTGACCGGCGCAGATGACGATGTTGTCCACCGCCAGCAACTGCGGCTCGCCCTCGGCACCGATACGGATATGCAGGCCTTGGTCATCGATCTTCAGGTACTCGACGCTGTTAAGCATCTGCACCTGCTTGTTCTTCAAGCCGGTGCGGTGGATCCAACCAGTGGTCTTGCCCAGGCCATCGCCGACCTTGGAAGCCTTGCGTTGCAGCAGGAACACTTCTCGCGCCGGCGCATGGGGCTGGGGCTTGATACCGGCCACACCGCCACGGGCCTGCAGTTGGGTGTCGATACCCCATTCCTTCCAGAACGCCTCACGGTCCAGGCTGGTGGACACGCCCTGATGCACTAGGAACTCCGATACGTCGAAGCCAATGCCGCCGGCGCCGATCACCGCCACGCGCTGGCCGACCGGCTGGCGTTCGAGGATCACGTCCAGGTAGCTCAGCACCTTGGGGTTGTCGATCCCTGGGATAGCCGGGGTGCGCGGCGCAATGCCGGTGGCCAGGATGATTTCGTCATAGCCGCCGGCCGCCAGTTGCGCCACGTCCACGCGGGTATTGAGGCACACCTCGACATGGGTGGTCTGCAATTTGCGTTTGAAGTAGCGCAGGGTTTCGAAGAATTCTTCTTTGCCTGGCACGCGTTTGGCGATATTGAACTGACCGCCGATCTCGCTGGCGGCATCGAACAGGGTCACTTGGTGCCCACGCTCGGCGGCCACCGTCGCCGCCGCCAGACCCGCGGGGCCGGCACCGACCACGGCAATTTTCTTGATCTGTTTTACCGGCAGGTAGTTAAGCTCGGTTTCGTAACACGCACGGGGGTTGACCAGGCAGGTGGTCAGCTTGCCGCCGAAGGTGTGATCCAGGCACGCCTGGTTGCAGCCGATGCAGGTGTTGATCTCATCGGCACGCCCGGCGGCCGCCTTATTGACGAACTCGGGGTCGGCAAGGAACGGCCGCGCCATCGACACCATGTCGGCATCGCCTTCGGCCAGGATGCGCTCGGCAATCTCCGGGGTATTGATGCGGTTGGTGGTGATCAGCGGGATCTGTACCGCGCCGCGCAACTTGGCGGTGACTTTGCTGAACGCGCCACGCGGCACTTTAGTGGCAATGGTCGGGATGCGTGCTTCGTGCCAGCCGATACCGGTGTTGATGATGGTCGCACCGGCCTGCTCGATGGCCTTGGCCAGTTGCACGATTTCTTCCCAGGTGCTGCCACCTTCCACCAGGTCGAGCATCGACAGGCGGAAGATAATAATGAAATTCGGCCCCACCGCTTCGCGCACACGACGCACGATTTCCACGGCCAGGCGCATGCGGTTCTCGTAGCTGCCGCCCCAACGGTCGGTGCGGTGGTTGGTGTGCGCGGCGAGGAACTGGTTAATGAAGTAGCCTTCAGAGCCCATGATTTCTACGCCATCGTACTCGGCGACCTGAGCCAGCCGCGAGCAAGTGACGAAATCCTGGATCTGTTTTTCGATGCCTTCCTCGTCCAACTCCTTGGGCTTGAACGGGTTGATCGGCGCCTGGATCGCGCTCGGTGCCACTTGCTTGGGACTGTAGGCATACCGCCCGGCGTGGAGGATCTGCATGCAGATTTTACCGCCCGCCGCATGCACCGCTTGGGTCACGATTTTGTGCTTCTGCGCTTCTTCCTCGGTGGTCAACTTGGCCGCGCCGGCGTACACACCACCCTCATCGTTGGGGCCAATACCGCCGGTGACCATCAAACCTACGCCACCCCGGGCGCGCTCGGCGAAATAGGCGGCCATGCGCTCGAAACCGCCGGGTTTTTCTTCCAGGCCGGTGTGCATCGATCCCATCAGGGTACGGTTGCGCAAGGTGGTAAAGCCCAGGTCCAACGGGGCCAGCAGGTGCGGGTAAGCAGCGGCGGTCATGGTACAGCTCCACGGCAGGTCATCACGGGACGTGGCCGGCTCGAATGGCCAACCATCGGTTTATGCCCCACAGACTAAGAGGCGGTTACCGACTGCTCAATGACTGAAACTGACAAGTTATTGATCCAAATGTACAGCGCCCCTTGGCAAGCCAAGGCATGGGCCCTACCCTAGACGCCGAACCCAGCACCCGGTCTGTTGTCTGTTGCCCATGCGTAAACTTCTAGCGTTCACCGTCACCCTGGCCCTGGTTGCCGCCGTCACCGCGTATCTGGTCTGGACCCAGGAGCGCCCTGTGGCGCATTACCTGTCGGACCTGCGCATCACCCTGGCCGTCAACGAAGGCGTACCAGCCGACCGAGGCAACCTACTAGGCATCCAGCCGGAGCTGTTTCCCGCCGACTACCAGAGCCTGGAACGCCTGCACCTGAAACTCGCCGCGTATCTGCAAAACGCCCGCGACCAAGGCTTGATCAACGACAAGACCATTGTGGTGCTGCCCGAACACATCGGCACCTGGCTGATGCTCACCGGCGAAAAGAACGAGGTCTATCAAGCGCTGCACCTCAAGGAGGCTATGAACTGGCTATCGATCAGCAACCCGGTGCAGTTCCTGCGCGCCTGGATCAGCGCCACCGGCGCCGACCGCATGGACGACGCCTACCTGCGCATGAAAGCGCCCGCCATGGCTCGCGACTATCAGGTACTGTTCGGCGGGCTGGCCAAAGAGTTCGGCGTGACCCTGGTGGCCGGCTCCATCGCCCTGCCCAACCCGAGCATCAGCCAACGGCAACTGCAGATCGGCCACGGCGCCCTGTACAACGCCAGCGTGGTATTCGCTGCCGACGGCTTGCCCATCGGCGATCCCCAGCGTCAGCTCTACCCGATCTACGACGAGCGCGAATTTATCCAGCCAGGTGACGAAAACGTAGTCAGTGTGGTGGACACGCCGGCGGGTCGCCTGGGCATATTGGTGGGCAGCGACAGCTGGTACCCGGACAATTACCGCAAACTCAATGACAGCGGCGCCCAGTTGATCGCCGTGCCGGCATTCGTGCTCGGCCGCGAGACCTGGGACCGGCCATGGCGCGGCTTCAAGAGCGTTTCCACGCCGCCGGAAGTCAGCCTCAAGCCCGAGGAACTCAGTGAGGGCGAGGCTTGGCGCCGGCTCACGCTGATCAGCCAGCAACCCGTCAGCCAGGCCAGCGCCGGCATGAGCGTGTTTCTACGCGGGCAGTTCTGGGACCTGGGCACTGCGGGGCACAGCTTCCTCAGCAGCAACGGGCAGATCAGCGCCGATGGCGACGCCCGTGGCGCGCGCATGCTGAATATCTGGCTGTAACGCTGTGAAACCAGTGCGTCTGGGGGACTTGTCGGTGGGCTTCGTGCACACCTTGGCCGACGCGGTGCACAGCCATGGCCTGGACCCGCAACCCCTGCTGCTGCAATACGGCCTCGACCCGGCGCGATTGGCCGAAGCCGGCGCGCGGTTGTCGATCCCCCGCTATATGCGACTGGGCCACGCCGCCATACAGCTCACCGGCGACCCTGCCCTGGGCCTGCGCATGGGCCAGCTCAGCCGTCTGAGCCAGGCTGGACTCGCCGGTGTCACCGCCGCGCAAGCGCCCACCGTGCGCGAGGCCGCACGCACGTTGACGCGCTTTGAGCCGCTGTACGGCTCCAACTACCGCGGGCAATCGAGCTTTCACGAGGACGCCCAAGGCGCTTGGCTGCGCTTCTACTCCATCAGCCCATATAACGCCTACAACCGCTTTGTGGTCGACTCGATCATTGCTGGCTGGCTGCATCAATTGTCCAGCCTGGCCCAGCAACCGGTGCAGGCCCAGCGGATCGAGATCGAATTTCAAGCCCCCGACTACAGCGAACGCTATAGCCTGCTGGGCGTTAGCCCTGTGCAATTCGGTGCTGATCTGAACCAACTGCGTCTGAGCCAAGCCACCCTGGCCCTGCGCAACCCGCAACATTGCCCAAGTACCTGGCACCTGTTGCTGCAATTGTGCGAACGGGAGTTGGAGCAGTTGACCCGCACTCGCAGCCTGAGCGAGCGCATTACCCGTTTGCTCGGGCCTATGCTCAATGGCGGTCGGGAACCCGACCTGGAAGAAGTGGCGGCACGCTTGAAGCTGCCGACCTGGACCCTGCGACGCAAACTGGCGGAAGAAGGCACCCAGTTTCGCGCAATTCTCAATGACACCCGCCGCGATCTGGCCATGACCTATATCCGCGATACGGAACTGGCCTTCGGCGAAATCGCCTACTTGCTCGGGTTTGCCTCAGCCCAGGCCTTTCAACGCGCGTTCAGGCGATGGAACAACCAGACCCCAGGGGAGTTTCGCCGCAGTCAGCGGCATTCCGCGTAAGGTCGGTGTTACAGCTCGGTGGCATCGTCGGCCGGATCCAAAGGGTCCAGTTCAAACGCCTGATACTCCAACAGCTCTTCTTGATAATCGTCCATGGTGTGCTCCCTGTTTTGGATGAGAAAAGCCGGTGTAGAGCGGCCTTAGCAAATGACCCGCATATTCAGCCTAAAGTGCCGTGATGACGAAAAAAAGTCAGCGCCATGACGTTTCTGCACTTGAGGATTAAACGTAGCAGCAGGTCGGTGATTTAGCCCAGGGAGGCAGTGGAGGCACTCGCCGCTACGGGATCAGCGTCGATCCCGTAGCGTGTTGATTACTGTGCAGGCGTAGGCAGCGGGGGAATGGCTTCTGTCGGCGCGGGCAGGTCGGGATTGGTCGGCGCGGGAGCCGGCGTAGGTTCTGGCGCGGGGACTGCTTCGGGCGCCGCCTGAGGCGCAATCGGCGCGGGTTCTGCCGGTGGAGCGAGCGGTTGCGAGGCGGCAGGCTCAGCTGGCTGTTCCTTGGGCGCCTCGACTTTCTCGGCGGCCGGCTCGGTTTTAGGCTCTGGCACCCCCAGTTCAGCCTTGGGCTTCTCGGGAATATGCTCGGCCGCCTTCACTTCCTGGGGCAGGAACACGTCCACCAGCGCAAAGTAGCGCTCATAGAACTTGGGCGCGGACACCGTTTCACTGGCGACCTTGACCATGGAGTCATCGGTGGAGCCGATCGGCATCGACACCGAACCCAGCACCCCCACTCCCAGGCTCGCCGAGTTGTTGACCTTCTTCAGCGCGTAGCGGTCCTGCAAGGCGTTGGCAAACATCGTTGAATGTTTCTTGCCTTTGCCGTCGTCGGCACACACCACGTTGAAACTGATCTGCAAATGGGTTTCGCCACTCTGCTGGAAGCTCTTGTTGCCCACCACCAGTTTTGGGTCGCTGCTGGTGATGATGTAGCCCTGGCTCAGCAACGCACGCCGTGCGGCTTCGCACGCCGCCACATCGCTGACTGGGTAGTCCCGGGAAAAGGTGCCGGAATCGTCGAAGTTCTCATGTTCATAAATAGCGGTCTTGGGTGACGAGCAGCCCGCGGCGCCCGCCAACACCAACGCCAACCCGAGGTTGCGCAAGTGAAATGATGTCGACATTGATAATCCTGAGGAAAACGATCTGGGCGGTATTGTGCAACAGAACGAGGGGCAGGCGCGCGTATTCCTGTCGGTAAAACGTCACAGGTTGACTACGCCCCCTTGAACGAACACCCATGAAAAAGCCCCCGGACTTTTCAGGCCGGGGGCTTTTTGTTCAAGCCGGCATCAGTATTTCTTGATGTCAGCCTTGGTTTCCAACTGTTTACGATAAGCCGCGAAGTCCTGTTGACCGACACGGGAAGCGAGGAAGCGGCGATATTGCGCCTTTTCTTCGTCCGATGGGGCTGCTGCTTCGTTGACACCGTTCAACCGCACGATCATCAGGCTACCATCGGCCAGGGTCACGGTGGTGAAGGTCGGCTTGTCCTTGGACGCAGGCTTTGGCATGCGGAACAAGGCTTGCAGCACGGCAGGATCAATCCCTTCCTGGCCGCGGGTAGCCGCTTCGGTAACTTTCCACGCCTGACCGTCAATCGGCTGGTTCAGCGGGGTCTTGCCATCACGCAGGCTGGCAATCAGCTCGTCGGCATGGGTCTTGGCCGCCGCGCTGGCGCGCTCCTTGGTCATCTGTGCACGGATTGCCGTGGCAACGCTCTCCAGCGGCAATTGCGCAGGTTTGCGGTGCTCCTTGGCACGCAGCACGATGATGGTTTCAGGGTCCAGCTCGATGGCGCTACTGTTAGCGCCTTCATCCAGCACTTCCGGGCTGAATGCGGCGGTCACCACGGCCCTGTTAGCCGCGACCCCTTCACCGCCGTCACGGCCAAATGGCGCCGAGGTGTGCACAGTGAGCTTGAGGTCAGACGCCGGCTGAGCCAGGTCGGACGCTTCGAACGCCGCATCCTCCAACTGCTTGGTGGCTTCGACGAAACGCTGCTCGACCTGCTGAGTCTTCAGCTCGCGGGTCAGCTTGTCCTTCAGGCTGGCAAAAGTCGGCACCTCAGGTGCTTCAACCCCCAGCAGCTTGATCAAGTGCCAACCAAAGGTGGTGCGCACCGGTGCCGAGACCTGGTCTTTGTTCAACGCGTACAGGGCGGTTTCGAAATCCGGATCGTAAACGCCAGGGCCGGCGAAACCGAGGTCGCCGCCGTTGCTGGCCGAACCAGGGTCCTGAGAGAACTCCTTGGCCAAGGCTTCGAACTTCTCACCTTTGGCCAGGCGTGCCTGGATTTCTTCGATCTTCGCTTTCGCCTGAGCGTCGGTGACCTTGTCGTTGACTTCAATCAGGATATGCGCGGCACGACGCTGTTCAGCGAGGTTGGCGATTTCCTTTTGATAAGCCGCCTGCAGCTCATCGTCCTTGACGTTGACCTGATCAAAGAAGGACGACTTCTTCAACTCGAGGTAATCGATGACCACTTGGTCAGGGGTCATGAACTCTTTGGCGTGCTGATCGTAGTAGGCCTTGACCTCCTCGTCGGTCAGCTTCACCGCTGCAGGATTGGCCTTGATGTTGACGGTGGCGAAATCGCGGGTCTGTTTCTCCAGACGGGCAAAAGCCAGCACCTCGGCGTCGGTTACGAAACCACTGCCGGCGATACCTGCGCGAACCTGGCCGATAAGCATTTCTTGCGTCAGCATCTGACGGAATTGCAAACGGGTATAGCCCAGTTGACGAATCACCTGATCAAATCGTTCTGGACTGAATTTGCCATCCACCTGGAATTCCGGTGTCTGCAGGATCACCTGATCCAGCGCGGCTTCAGAGAAGCCAAACTTGGAATCGGCGGCACCTTGAAGCAGCAGCTTGCGATCGATAAGACCCTTGAGGGCCGCCTCGCGCAGCAGTTTTTCGTCCAGCAGCGAAGCATCGAAATCTTTGCCCAGCTGTTGCATCAGCTGGCGCCGTTGCATGTCGACGGCCTGGCCCAGTTCGGTCTGGGTGATGGTTTCACCGTTGACCTTGGCCACGTCCTGCTTGGTGTTGGTCGAAGCCTGGAAAATCGCTTCGATACCGGTGAACGCCATCAATGCGACGATGATCCCGATAATGGTCTTGGCAATCCAGCCTTGTGAATTGTCCCTGATATTTTGCAGCATGCGTCCCCCAGAAACGGT